>Ga0307968_1000147_pt1 | contig 42659 bp, 39 predicted proteins | sample OrgLakmetagen650_FD_201834 | JGI IMG/M metagenome (GOLD analysis project Ga0307968, IMG submission 201834) | Saline water microbial communities from Organic Lake, Antarctica - #650 | ecosystem: Environmental > Aquatic > Non-marine Saline and Alkaline > Saline | place: Antarctica: Organic Lake...
AAGCTAGAGATCGGGGGGGAGCGTGCAAAGCTAGAGATTGGGGGAGAGATAGGAGAAAGAGCGCAAAGCTAGGCATTGGGGGGGAGACAGGAGAAAGAGCGCAAAGCTAGAGATCGGGGGGAGGACAAGAGGAGCGCACAGCTAGGCATTGGTACCTGTTTGCTGAGAGCTGTCTCTTATAAAAAGTCAATAGACAGGTAAGATGCATATATGTTTAGGGTTAAACAGTACATCCGTATATCTGTATATATACAACGTTTATGATCGTATATTAGATGATTTTCCTGCCAAGAATACCGTATACACACCGTATATATATGGTTCTGGCCAACCCTATAACATTTTTGACTCTGCAGATACTAGCGTTTCGTGTTATATCAGTTGAAGCGCACTCACGAAACATCCAACCCTCTCCAGAGCTCACGTGGACAGAGCAGCGCAGCACTTTCCAATTCTACGATAACCACTAGGGACACCTGATGACTACCAGGCGTTGACTGCATGGTCATCATAAGCACACATGATTAGGGTTGGCCAGAACCGTATATATACGCCGTATATGACCGTTTATTTGGTGATTTCCCTGCCAAAATACCGTATATACACCGTATATATATGGTTCTGGCCAACCCTACACATGATAGGCAGGGATGGGTGCAGATGCGGCAGACACCCACCAGTAGCTTTGGCTACGTCCTAGAGAGTTGTGTGGCTACGGAAACGCAGGTGACTCACCCCCAACCTCACCCCGACCTCCACCCTCAATTTCTCATTCCTGCAACACCTACCTACCTCCACCACCCTCAGCCACACAAGAGTAAGGCAACACACCACCCTCAGCCACACAACACACATCAGTAAGGCAAGCAGGAAAGGGGACTGGCAAACCCCACCTGCAGCAGCAATGCAGTGGGAATGGCTTTTGCCACGTAGCACAGCGCATTGGGATGTCTGCTGCTGCTGCCTGCACTGCTGTCTAGGTGCTGGGGAAGGAGGACCAGGTCCTGGCCCGAGGAGGTGAGGTTGTTGCGTGCGAAGGCCTGTGTATGTGTATGTGTGTGTGTGTGTGTGTGTGTTTGTGTGTGTGTGGTGTGTCTGTGTGCGTGTGTGCATGTTTCTCTCTGTGTGTGTTTTCCCCCTGTGTATGTGCGTGTGCATAAGTGCGTCAGCTTGTTCCCTTACCATGGCTTGTACAGCAGCACTTGCTGTGTTGGAACTGAACATGAGGTCCACTATGGACCCATTCCCTACAGCTTGGGCGAGCTGGAGCGCAAGCACAAGAGGACTGCTGTTGGAGTCCACATACATCTTCTGTGCTTGCATTAGCAGCAGGTGGGGAGGTACATTGAGGCGGTACACGTGCACGTCCATACACTCATGTGGATGTGCTGCATTGCCTTGGCTGCTGCTGTTGAAGGAGGCAGGGCTGCTGTTGGTGGCGGCGCTGCTGCTGAAGGTGGGGAGCATCGCCACGTCCGAGCTTTGCTGTGTGGCTGCGTTGATCTGTAGGGCACGCGTGCCAACGCATGTGAAGTGATATGATGTGTATGTGTGTGTGTCTGTGTGTCATAGCAAGGAAAGTTATGCAAATGTGTACAATTCCCCGCAAGCGCATGTGAACTTCGAACTAACTTTATATGCTTGTACAACTTTGTTGGCAGAGCATGCGCATGTAGGCATTGTTTGGGTTGTAGGCAAAACATGACAGCCAGATCGTCCAGAAACAATACAATTGATGTGTATGTGTGTGTGTGTGTGTGTGCGCGTGTAGTAGCATTAGACCTGGACCATGTGCAGTGTCTGGTTTTAGCATTGCGAGGATATGACCAAGTGGTGCAAGTTGACCAAGTGGCACACCTTGCGTGTTGCCAGGACAACAGACAGACACGTGGACAGCAAGCTTCGCTTGCCAGCGTTTCCGCCCTGCCTCCCTGGACCTTGCTGTTGAGCTTGGACTTGCAAGAGAAAGCTAGTGGTGTTGGGCTGAGATAAGGCTAAGTTGATGAGGCCTGCTGCTTGCATGGCATCTGTCGCGTGAGTGAGCACAATGCTGTTGGGGAGATCAAACTCGCTGCTGCTGCTGTGCTGGTGGTAGCTGCTGCTGTTGTGGAACGGGCTGCTGCTGCTGCGGCTGGCCTGAGGGTGCTGGGGGGGCTTGTGTGGGGGGGAGTTGCTGCTGATGTTGGTAGCAGACTGTGTGTGCCTGCTCACGCTCATCTTACTGCCCAGCCCCCTCCCTCCTCCTCCTGTTCCCTGGTGTGTGCTCTCACTCAGCCTCCTCAGGAACTCGAGAGATAAGCCTTGCTCCAAGGTGTTATCTTGCTCGCCGTGGATCATCTGCAGAGACCAATTCACCACCAGGGACCAATTCAGGTTATACTTGTAAATATTGATTGGCGCCAACGAGGAGAGAGGTGCAGAGTGAAGCAGCTTGGCAATTATGCCAAAATTGATGCCATGTGCGGATAGGGCGGAAAGAAGGACACATCGTGATTGTCGACTAATCGAGTTTGCGACAGGTCTGGCTTGTAGGGGGAGTTATTGTGGGATGAATTCAGACAAACTCATAACACGTGCTTTCCAATTCCCTTGAGAAAACCACCTAAACTTGCCTTCCATAGTGCTGGGGCGTCATTGGCTGATGCTATGGGGGATGAACTTGCAGACAGGCCTCCTCTGCGTGCAAGTCCCTCGTACAGAGCTTGCCCCTGCTGATTTGGCAGCGAAGAGGACGTGCCGCGCTCCATGATGAAGCAGAATTTATCCTTGGTTTCAATTGGAGTAGTGTCTGATGATCCAGGAAGAAGCAAGGGGACACTGCGCGTGCTCGCTGAGGGCCAGTCTCGGTTTGTCCTGGTCCTTTGTTTACTGATCTTTGCAGGCAGGCGTGTCAGCTTATGTATGACAGGTAGATAATGAGCATCCCATTGTAAATAGTATGGGACTGAATATGAATAATATATGGAACGGAAAGGAGCAAAGCGCTATATCATACAAAATTTTATTTTGCTTTTGCAAGGGATAAAGCATGAAGCTTCTCCCCTTGTTATAGGTCTCCATCTGGGACGCAGTGAAGGGTGTAAACTCCTGGACTAGCTAGATCGTCTACACTGGAGCTGGACGCCAAACGTTGTGTCCTCACACCTTTGCTTAGCAGCAGAGTGTTGCCGTTCTTTACATACAAGACCACAAGTCTAAGTGCTAAGGGAGGATGGCGGACACACTGCTGGAGCAGACAAGAGGTATGCCCAGGGACGAGGACGTGCCTTTACAGCACCCTCCTCTCTCTTCCTCCCCACTTCTCTCAATCCCCTCCTAGTTCTCCTACACACCACCACAACTATGCTGATTGAACAGGCCTGCATGAGGACATCGAGCGCCTGGAGCGGGTCATTGTCAAGGACTTCAAGCGGGAAATGAAGGCACATAGGGAAAAGCTCATGCAGAGCCAACGCGTCAAGCGCCGGTTAGAGAGCACGGAGGAGGCATCGCGAAAGCTGGTATGTGTTTTGAACGAGGGGAAAGAGCTAATAATTCTTGGCCTGCCTCCCTGAGCAGAAATTCTTGGGCCCGCCTCTGAAGCCAGTTAATCAAGTAACCTCTGTGCAATGTTCAGGTTAAAATATATGAGGATGAGGACGGAGCGAGGAAAGAGGAGATTGCAGCCCTAGCCAACAAGGACAACCCCTTTGCTGCATTTTATGACAGACTCAAGGAAATCCGGGAATACCACCGGAGGTTTCCAAACCTGGATGTCACAGAGGTGTGTGAGGCTGCAATGCATTAGGCACACATGCGTAAGGTCAGCAGCAGAAACACACGGTGAGGCGTGTGCGCACACGCACACGCACACGCATGCGCATGCACAGACACACACAAGCACACTTGCACGTATATGCATGCATACAGGTACAAGCATGCACTTATATATACATGCTTGTATGTACTCAACACACACGCACGCACTCTCGTACGGACAAGCGTGCACGTACAGTTGCGTGTGCATATGTAAAAGCACAAATGCCACGCAGTGTGCACACATAGACACATGCACTTTTGACGTCTGCATACAAGCGGACCTGCAGCACCTCTGCATGTTGCCAAGCTAAGCCCCCGCCAAGCATGTAGATAGCACATAAATGTGGTGATGTTATTGTTGGATGAACGTTGTCTCTGACCACACTGAGAGCGTTGTTTCTGCGCTAGGTGTCATCATGTGTGCGTGGTTGTTGCTTCCTCAATGCAGGCTGAGAACGATGAGCACCTACTCAAGGAGGAGCCCCACGTCGTTTTCACAGGTATCTTTATTGCACGTAATGTATGTCTCACAGCTAAAAAGACGCAGCAGGTGCTGCAGCTTCCATGTGCGGGCTCTTAACCCTCCTGGTTATGGCTGCCAGTGCCACTTGGTAGTGCCTGTACCGCTGGAAGCACGTTGTTTGGACCTAGGCAGATCGACCCTTCAGTCATTGTATGTCTGTGCAACACGCACGATTACTTTTGGAGCCAATTGACTGTGTGCATCCACGCAACTTGTTACGACCATTTAAGCGGAAAGGCTCTCGCTTTGCCCAAGCAGAAAGGCTCTCACTTTGCCGTAATCCATACATGACTTGTTTCTGTTGCTTCGTACGATGCCTTCTTAACCTTTCATTTTCTTATGCCTACAGTGTGGTGTCTGCTCTTGCCTCTTGATGGAAAAGCGTGCATGGTTGTGCATTTGTGTGTGTGTGTGAAAGCTGTGTGACGCGTCATCTCGGAAGAGGGCAGACCTAGGGCAAAGACCCCCTGTGCACAAACAGGGCGATGCAAATGTTTGCACGCAGGGGAGTAGGGTAGAACTGCTTGTTTCATACTTCGACCAAAAGTGTCAGATTCACAAAGTGCTGCAGGGAAGGACAGGGCGGCTGCTACCTCCCGCCTGAATCTATGCGCTGATGAGCGGAACCAGGTTACCAAGAAAGTGGGTTTGCTTATGCCTGCCTTTGTAGGGGAGGAGGGGCTTGGTCGATACCTGGACCTGCATGCCCACTACCTTGCCCTCATCAATGCCAAGTTCGGGAAGAAGGACCTTGAGTACTATGAGTACGTTGCAGGCCTGGCCACCCACACATCCACCATCCCTCGAGCTTTCAAAGCTGGCACTGCTTACAGGTGTGTGTGTGTGTGCGCGTGTGTGCGTCTGCGTGTGCGTCTGTGTGTGCGTGTGTGAGTGTGTGTCTCTGTGTGTGTGTGTGTGTGTGCGTGTGTGTGTGTGTGCGTGTGTGTGTGTCTGTGTCTGTGCATTTGTGTGCGGCTTTGTGTGTGTGTTTGCATGCATGTGTGTTTGTCTTGAGGTTATGGTATGTATGCAGGCGCCCACCATTGTGTGTCTGATATTAAATAGCAAGTGCTGTTTCAAACAGGCAAAGCAGTGCGAGGGTGCAAGAAGGGAGGGGAAGGTTACTTTTCAGTACTGAAAGGATTTAGTATAGGCTCACGCGACTATGTTGTCCAAACTGCCACTGAACAGACTTTCCCAGGAGAATTGGCATGCAATCAGTGTTATCAGTTCCATGCATAGCTTATTCATTGTACTGACCAAGCCTTCCTAGATTTACTGTGTATGCTGATATTTGCCCGCACAACAAAATATAACTTTTAGAATTGGGCTATACATATTATTTGTTTGGCCACGCACAGTGCCAAAACAATTGTTAAGCATAAGTAAGGAGGTGTGAGGTGAGAGAGAGAGGACTGCAGGGAAACCTCTGTTCAGATTCACAGACACACAAATACACAAAGGTATCGCAACAAGAAGTTGCGTGAGTATCGCACACAAGAAATTGCGTATCTCAACAAAAAGTTTCGTGAGTATCGCAACAAGAATTTGCGAGAGTATCGCAACAAAAAGTTGCGTGCGTATCTCAACAAAAAGTTGCGTGAGTATCGCAACAAGAATTTGCGTGAGTATCGCAACAAGAAGTTGCGTGTTCACAGGCCTAAGTCAAAGCAGGGAGGGAAAAGGTGATGGGTGGACGGAGGCAGATGCTCGATTCCATGACAGGTTGGGGGTTGAAGCCCAATAGTGGCAGGGTGGCAGGCAGATGTGGTGGGGTATGAGAAAGCGGTTGATAATTTAAAAGCTTCTATGTTGATGTTCCTTGAAAGGAGCAGGGGGGTAGGAGGCTGCAGCAAGGTTTGGAAAGTAGTTCATAGAGAGTTAGGGTAGGGTATATTTGCCCAAAAGCAGCGGGGTGAGCTGCGTTGAGGTGTGCGATAGGAGGGTCCCAAAACACTGGGCTGAGACCATTCCATGCACTAGGGCTGCTTAGGGTACGTACGTATTCTTCTTTGGAGAAGTTACTTTTCTCAAACCTTCATCGCCTGGCATTGCGCTGTGTGTTTGTGTGCACTACAAGCTGCTGCTTGGAGATGAGCATGCACATGTCCATCATGCGCCCTGTGTCCTTCTTTGCAGGGGCCAGCCTCTACACCTCTGCAAATCCAAGTCTTAAATCAACCAAAACACTTGTTGCTGATGGTTTCATCTCCATACCTCTTCTGAACCCCAACTTGAACTCAGGGGCTACCTCCAAAATCTGCTTGACTACCTCGTGGACTTCCATGAACGCACGCAGCCTTTGTTCCAGCTTCGTAAGCAGTTGGCCAAGGTATGTAGTGTGTGATCCGGTCATGCGAACATTTGGCCAAGATACGTGGTGTGTATTTCCAGTTACGTAAACAGTTGGCCAAGGTGTGTGGTGTGTGTTCCGGTCATGCGAGCATTTGGCCAAGATACGTGGTGTATAATTCCATTTACGTAAGCAGTTGGCCAAGGTATGTGGTGTGTGTTCCAGTCATGCGAGCATTTGGCCAAGATACGTGGTGCGTATTTCCAGTTTCGTAAGCAGTTGGTTAAGGTGTGTGGTGTGTGTTCCGGTCATGCGAGCATTTGGCCAAGATACGTGGTGTGTATTTCCAGCTTCGTAAGCAGCTGGCCAAGGTGTGTGGTGTGTGTTCCGGTCATGCGAGCATTTGGCCAAGATACGTGGTGCGTATTTCCAGCTTCGTAAGCAGTTGGCCAAGGTATGTAGTGTGTGTCCCGTCAAGCGAGCATTCGGCCAAGATACGTGGTGTGTATTTCCATTAACGTAAGCAGTTGGTTAAGGTATGTGGTGTGTGTCCCGTCAAGCGAGCAGTTGGCCAAGATGTGGTGTACATTTCCATTTACGTAAGCAGTTGGTTAAGGTATGTGGTGTGTGTGTGTTGCGAACACACAAGCAGTCAGTCAAGATGTGGTGTACATATCCATTTAAGTAAGCAGTTGGCCAAGGTATGTGGTGTGTTGTGTTCAGACAATTGTACCGTCTGATGTGTGGGTGGTGTGCAACAGACTGGCCCAAACATTATTTTGCGGTTAATTTTTTTATTACCTTGGTACTTCTGCACACACATTTCACGTGTAAGATGGTTTTTTATCACTGTGTGAGTGTATACAATGGTATGCCTCTGCTCACGAGTCATCTCGCGTGCCTTTTTTCGTGTGAATGCAGGCGCTGAAAGAGAGCAAAGCAGTGTTTCCCTCTGCTCACCTATAGCATGGCTGCCTGCCTCTTCTCACGTATGTTCAGCGCCGGTGGCAAAAGAGGTCACAGATGTTTGCATGACACGCTCGCCTGCCTCTCTTTGCGTGCACGCAGGTGGAGGAAGAGACAAAAGCTGCCTTTGAGGCAGGCTCTTTAGCAGGCTGGGAAGACAAGGGGTGCAGCTCACAGGTGGGTGGTGTTGAGCAGAAAGGGGTTTGGTAAGGCGCGTTGTGTATGGCTGGCCGAAGGAGGCTGTTTTGTTAGGTAAATGGTGTGAAGAAGGCTTAACCTTAGTTGGGGAGTACGGGACGTCCTCACACGTGGGGCCCACCTATTCTCAATCAAAAAGTGCCTTAACCTGAAGTCCTTCACCACATCACCAGTTTGTGTTCTGACTGTCAGTCATGGTTCCGGGATCAGCAGATTCGTATTAGGTGGCTTGCATTTGGATTTGCAGCCCAGGTATTGACAATCCTGCGCTTGCGCATGCCATGCGCTTTGCAGCTTAGAGCCACAACAGTAAGGCACACTGATGCAGGGTGCCTTGTGGTAGCCTGTGGACATTATACACAGATCACACACAGTGCACGTGACTTAACACAAATCACTCAGTGCACGTGACTAACACAGTTCACACATAGTGCACGTGGCTGACACAGATCATAACACAGGTCCCACTTTGCAAGGTGCACACCGTGACACCTTTGCAGCTCAGGCATGACAAACGTAGGCTTAAATAACACCATATATATACCTTGACAGCTCAAATAAATTATATACCTTGACAGCTCCAGTATGACAAACGTAGGCTTAATCAGAACCATGTATATATATATAATATATGTGCCGTATATGACCGTATATTTGATGAGATCCCTGCCAAGGATACCGTATATACACCGTATATATATATATATATGGTTATGGCCAACCTTAGATAAATGTGTATGCTCGCATGCTCTCTGTGCTTTGCAGCCTAGTGGCACCAGCGCCAGCTCTGGCGGCATTGATCTAGACGCTTTTGACAACCCAGATGAGCTGGAGTCCATTGGTGTGTTTCTCAGATGGTGCCTTTCACGACTCTTGTGTGCTCATCAGAATTCATATCTTGTGGGTGGCAGTGTGTTGTGAGCCCCAGGGCAAGCTGTGATGTTGCAACCTCGGACACAGCCTGCTCGAGCTGGATGCAAGAAATATACACTTGATGGGTTTGATTAATGTTGTGACTGATGTTGCAACCTCGGACACAGCCTGCGCGAGCTGAATGCAAGAAACATACACTTGATGGGTTTGATTAATGTTGTGACTAATGTTGCAGCCTTGGACACAGCCTGCTCGAGCTGGATGCAAGAAATATACACTTGATGGATTTGATGAATGTATACTGTGAAGCCTTCAGTTGAGCCTTGAGCCTCGAGCCATATGTTGCTAACACTAGAGTCTTGATATGGACGGCGGTGTATCGTGTCTTGTACAGCCTGTGAAATCGTGAGAGCTAGAGAGGTCCGTAGCGTAGATAGGTAAAGTCGCCCTTTGATTTTGATGCACACATCCTATGTGATGGCCTCATCCTATGTACATGGCCTCATCCTATGTACATGGCCTCATCCTATGTACATGGCCTCATCCTATGTACATGGCCTCATCCTATGTACATGGCCTCATCCTATGTTCATGGCCTCATCCTATGTTCATGGCCTCATCCTATGTACATGGCCTCATCCTATGTTCATGGCCTCATCCTAAGTTCATGGCCTCATCCTACGTACATGGCCTCATCCTATGTGAATGGCCTCATCCTATGTTCATGGCCTCATCCTATGTTCATGGCCTCATCCTATGCGAATGGCCTCATCCTATGTTCATGGCCTCATCCTATGTACATGGCCTCATCCTATGTTCATGGCCTCATCCTATGTACATGGCCTCATCCTATGTACATGGCCTCATCCTATGTGAATGGCCTCATCCCATGTACATGGCCTCATCCTATGTACATGGCCTCATCATATGTACATGGCCTCATCATATGTACATGGCCTCTCGTAGGCAAAAAACTGGCCCAAGCACGCTGTGCAACCAACGATCCAAGCACGCAGGGCCTAATTCGTGAAGGGTGTCTTCAGGGAACTAAAATGTGAAACAAGTCACTACCGTTCCTGCACAGCACACACAAGCACAAGAACAACACGATGCTTGTTTTGTGTACTTCTGGTTTATATCCCCCCCCCTTAACCCACATGTACATAAACACGCGCACAGGTCCTGAGCGGTTAAAAGAGGCCCTCTCCGCGCTGGGCCTGAAGTGTGGCGGTACAGCCAAGGAGCGCGCACAACGCTTGTGGCTCACCCGCTCCACACCACCGCACATGCTGGACAAGAAGCTGTTTGCCAAGGTGCGGGCGACGTGCATTTACTTCGTGCTCAAAGTTGCTTGTGTTTGTAACGCGAGTGGCTTGTATGCTCCACACCACATTATTGGACACACACACAAACACACACACACACACACACACACACACACACACACTGGAGATGGGGCTGTTTGTTCAGGGTACTTGACTTGACTTAGCTTCAGGCTGATAAGAATGCTGGGTTGCTTTCAGGGTGCAAAGGGAAGGAAAGGGAGACAGGAGACAGCACTGGGTGTAGAGAGTGATGAAAAGCCCATGGCTAGCAGAGGGCATGGCAAGACATATACACATCGATCATGTTTGCTTCGTACTTGAAGGACTGCATGCAGTCCTGGGGCACTCTGTGCGCGCTTAGGCACACACTGTGTGCATGCTCGCGTGCGCGTGCGCGGGCGCGGGCGCAAGCATGTGTGTGTTTATGTGTGTGTGTGTGTGTGTCTGTGTGTGTGTGTGTGTGTTTGTGCGTGCGTGCGTTTGTGTGTGTATGTGTGTGTGCGCGTGTGTGCGTTTGTGTGTGTGCGTGTGTGTGCGTGAGCACAAATAATGAGACAATATGTGTCCATGCACCACACACTCAACGCAGGGTGTTGCCCCGCCTGCGCCTGCTGATGGGGATGTGCAGCAGCACGTGCTAGACCAGCAGCAAGGGGGCATGGCCAAGAGACAGGCGGCAGCTTTGCACGCTGCTCTGCTAGAGGCCAAGGTAGGAGGCTTGGTTTGTGTGTGTCCGTGTGTGTGTTTGTGTGTGTGTACGTGTGTGTTATGGCATGTGCACCTCAGGACACTGAAGGCGCTGCAGACAAGGAGCAGGAGAGTGGTTCCGTACATCGCATCGTCACGCAACGCACGCACAGTTGGTTCAAGAGCAGCGGTTGAAAAGTACGGTGTGCGTTGAAGTGTGCAGGGAGGAAATTAAGCGATGGATAAGGAGCACAGCATGCAGTTGGGGTATGTATGGGGTAGCGTGGCATAAATGCAGGTGTGTGAAAAATTCCGCTTGCTGGCAGTACGTGTGCATCAGGTCTGATTACAGGGGTCTGTGTGACGTGCAAAACATGAGTTGGGTTCAAGCCACAAAGCAGTTATTGTGTTGGGATCATCTATGTAGCGGGCACGTTCTGATTGTGATGTTGTTGCGTCAGCACACCGAATGCTGAAGCGAATGAGGTCATGACATCGAAGGACTGTGCGGTCTGACAACGCCACCAACCCGCTGAAGCACAGCTTGTGGTGCCTGTTCTGGGAAGAGGTTTGCGTAACTGGCTGCGACAGTGAATTGAGTAGTTCTCTCGCGTGTTCACCGGTTATGGAATTTGTGCAAAGTTGCGCAAGCATTTGTGTGCCAAGTTGTGTGGTGTTGTGCATGCCCATCCTGCGTGCATGCCTCTGCTTCTTTTGTTTTCCCTCTTTTGCTGTGGAGGAGTTCCCCCGTGGCTCTTTTACTTGATGGATGAGGAGAGCAGTTTCAACGCTCGTTGTTTGTCCCTTTAGCTGCTCATGACTCTGCTGCTCATCCTCACCTTCTCGCAGAACAAAGGTCAAACTCGATCCCAAGTGCATCTCCCCTGATAGTTGTGAAGAAGAGGTGGCTCGCCTTTTCGCAAAACAAATGTCATATTCGATTCAAAATGCATCTCCCCTGATAGTTGTCAAGAAGAGGTGGCCTGCCCAGGCTCATGGCATTGAAGCATTTAACACGGGGTTTGCCTCTGGCGCCCCCCATGTAGTTTACGCTGCTTTTTCCCTCTCCCGACCTGCAGGTTTCAAAGATGTGCTCACAGCTGGCCGGTGTGCTTGCGGACACCAAGGGCAGACTAGAGAAGAAGCAGGCTCAGACGTACGAGGAGATGATGGTGCGCAACATAGGGATGTTTCTTACAGACTAAAATGGCGTTCCATACAGTAATGCACGTGTGTTATATACAAAGACATGCATACTATTCAACAACACCGTATACAGTAATGCATGTGTTAAATACAAAGACATGCGTACTACTTAACAACACTGAAACATTCCTGGTACGCGTGCATTGGTGAGCAATTGCTGTGGCTGCTGTGTGTGAAGGGGGGGGGGGGGACTTGCTGCGTGTGAAGTGACAGTTGACACGCATGCCCGATTTAAAAACTGATGTGGGTTGCTATGTGTGGGGTGCAATGCGTGCTGTGGTGCTGTGGTTCCTGTTATTACACTTGTGTAAGCATACAAGCAGGTGGCTCAGGTGGGATACACTGTAGGCTTAGGCTGCGCTCTTTCCTGCACCAAGCATGAGGTGAATGGTTGTGTGTTGGGCACCTGTCAAGCACACAGCACACACAGGTGTGTCCAAACGCTCTGGCTGAGCAATACGGGGCAGGTGAGGACAAACAGCAGCACAGCCTTAAAAATCAAAAGAAAGTAACAACTCACATGTACACGCCCACACTCAAGATGCTAGTGTGTGTGTGTCTCTGTGTGTGTGTGTGTCTGTGTGTGTGTGACACACTCAAGGGACGCATATCCACTTGAGTAAGCATGGGTAACTAGGGTGTTTGATTTTGCCAGCGAGGCTCGACGAGCGTCGTCGAGGGCGAGGCTCGTCAATATAGGCCCTGGTTGGTGCATTACGGTTAGAAAACCACTTTCTGAAATTTGCGCGGATTGAGCCGAAACTTTTTCTGGAGTTTATTTCTAAATAATAATGAGTTATCGTGAAGAGACCGGACAAAAACGAGCTGTAGCATGTGTTTGGAGAATCTCTCATGGTGCATTGCCTGGACTGGCATACGCTCATCATATTGGCTTCTATTTGATGATTTTAATAAAATATTCTATTTGATGATTTAATAAAATACCATTTGTGTACGATCACTTCGTGACCACACTTTCAAATAATTAAATAAATTCTCGATTTCAGTTTGTGAGGGAGTCTGGGGATTAACTTTTGATTTCGAGGGCACTTCAGGAGGGCCCTGTCGGGAATAAATTTTTGAGTTCGAGAGCCCCCCTGTGAATGCTGCCTGTGCACTGCTACTGCTGTTTGTTATGGCTGAAGCTGTGGCTGAGGCTGAAGCTGTGGCTGAGGCTTCAAGAACCCGGCCAGGGGGTTCACATTGGCGCGCTTGGAGCTCATTTCGATTTTCACCTTTAAAACCACTATAATTAATTTATCACTTTGAAGTCAGTTTAGAGAGGCTTCCAAGAAATAATGAAAAATTTTGTTTACTGGCCAAATCTTAAATTTCTAAATCATTAATTTCCGTAAACGAACGGTAATGTACAAAATTTTCTGCCCATTTTTGGGCTTCGATAAATGAAAGTCTGACACTTCCTTAAACAAGACTGTGACATCGTGATGTGCCATTTTTCGCGCTTACATTACACAAAAATACTATATTATTATACAAAAAATGCGATCGATTTTCCCATTTTTAGGAACTTCCAGGGAATTTCCCCTGATTTCCCCCCAAAATGGACACCCTAGTTGCCCTCTAGGCTTCGACAGCAGTGACGTCGAGGCTTGACGAGGCTCGACCTCGTCGAGCCTCGACTAGAGGCTGGCACACCCTGACACTTGAGGCCAGCGCACTCAAGATATACACACACATATAATCACTTGAGGCTAGCACACTCAAGATTCTAGCACTCTCGCGGGACACGTATGCACTTGAGGCTATCTCATTGTCTCATTATCTCACTCACTCGCTCGTTCCTCACTTTCCATCCGTGCAGGCTGAGCAGGAGGAAGCAGGTGAGGAAGCAGGCGCCCCTCCCCCTGGTGAGGAAGGCAGCGAAGACGAGGATGAGTTCATCTACAACCCGGTGCGTGCTGTCTCTGCCGCTTGTAGATGCGCCAAGTGCGTTACGGATTATGCTGCAGCCTGGCAGCTTGAGTCTTGCAGGATTACCAAAGGTGCTGAGCGTTTAGCCTAATTGGTTGTAGAGCAGCTATGGGTCTCACCATCAGAAGAGTGAGTGTGATCAAGTCAATGATGCTACCGGGCCTCATCTTACCCTTACTGTTCGTACCCTGGCACTCACACTTTTTCACTCCTGGGTGCTTTGGCTCAAGTACTTGTCACGTGTGCGCACAGGTACCTTTTGCATTATTAGTGCACTTACATCTTTGATATTTTACATGCAACCCGTGTGTGCAGCTCAAACTCCCTCTGGGCTGGGATGGCAAGCCGATTCCTTACTGGCTGTACAAGCTGCATGGGCTGAACCAGGAGTTCAAGTGCGAGATTTGCGGCAACTACTCCTACTGGGGCAGGTGAGATGCAAGAGGTGGTGATGATGATGTAAGAGGTGGAGATGATGATGTAAAAGGTGGCGATGACAATGTAAGAGGTGGCGATGCCACTGCCTGTACAAAAAGATCCCCGGCCTTGGCCAGGGGCTCAATTGCATGGTTAGCAGCAATTGTTCCTCTTCAGGCCTAGTAAAAGAAGTCTGGCCAGGGGGCCAATCGCCAGATCTGCGGCAAATGTTCACACACAAAGGAAAGGCCTTGACAGGGTCACTGTTGGGTGCTCAAACTTCCAATCAGATGCTGTTGTTGTCACTGAAGGAGCAAGTGCTCTCAGCTACACCAACTGTCCGCCATTCACGGGAGGGAAGCGCATGCTGCTTTCCTTTTGGCTGCCTAAGCACCTCACATGCCTTTCCTGTTTTAGCACTAAACATCCGCACGTGTCTGTGTGTTGCTTTTCTTCAGGCGTGTGCCAGCACTGCACGTACAGTGCTGATAAGTTTGAATCACATTTTTAACAGTATGTGTGTGCTCTACCTGCTGAATATATTTAAGTTAAAATACAAATTTCAACATTAGCAGTGTGGATTTGCCTTCCCTACTTGCAAGCGCGCGGATGGGCATTATTTAGTTATTGCGCACCAAAATAGCATGTAAGGAACACAATGTTCACGTGCACTCATCCTGCTGCCCTCTTTTGCTTGCAGGCGTGCTTATGAGCGCCACTTCAAGGAGTGGCGGCACCAGAATGGCATGCGTGCCATGGGTATCCCCAACAACAAGAACTTTTTTGAGGTGTGGTGCAGTGAGTCTATATAAGGAAGGTGCTTGACAGGGCTCGGCAGTGGTGCGTAAACAACGGTGTTTTGTTGTGGTGCTTTTTTGAGGTGAGGTACGGTGAGGTCAACATAAGGAAGGTGCTTGACAGGGCTCGGCAGTGGTGCGTTCAAAACGGTGTTCTGTTGTGGTCGGTCGCATATATTTATTGTCTACTGCTGCGTGAAAAATGCTGTATGTGAGGTCACACATACTGCAACTTGATTCAAACAGTTATGATATCCCACAAAGTTGTATGTTAAAAAAGTTAAAAAAAACAAAGGAATGCCTATGATTTCGGGGTCTACCCCATTATACAAATACGGTAATTGAAAGATGGATACCAAGGAAATAAAATAGCCACACAGGGTTCTGGCTGTTTAGTGGGCTCTTGGTTCCTGGTTCTTTTCAGTGTAAGCTACACTTTACCTTACACGGTGAAGCAGCCATTTCATCAAAGAGCGCTCTGGGTTCTCCTTGCAGGTGACCAAGATTGACGACGCCATGGCATTATGGCGAGACATTCAGTCAAAGCAGAAGGGAGGCTTCAAGGCTGACCAGGATGAGGAGTACGAGGATGCTCAAGGCAATGTGTACAACAAACGCACATTCCTGGACCTGAAGAAGCAAGGCCTCATCTAGCAGCATACGAGCGCTCCTATTATTAACTTTGCCTTTATACAATGACATTGACGTAAGCCTCTCTCATCTTGATTCTCAAGTTGCTTTCTCGGATCACGGTGTGCCCAGAGCTGTTATTCACAATGGATACAGTGGGTTTATGTTGTGCAGAAAGGAAGTTATTGTTGGGGCCATTAAGGTCGAGTGTTTAGCTATGACCTGAGTCAGATATTACTTTTTTATTCGCTGAGCTCCCCAAAATCCTCAAGTGTGGAAGGAAAAGCGTTATTTTCCTCGTTGAAACCCGATAATTGCAAATTGAGGAAGCTTGCACCTTCAATATTGCGCTGTGATTAAGGAGAGACTGTAGCTTTGAGAGAAGCCTGGACGCCGATTACCCACGTATTAACATTGTCATCATTATGATTGAGCCTTTCTCAATTACCGGATACGTCGTATTTTACGTGAAACTCACAAGTTTTGGGATAAGCAGGAATTAATTTGCCAGTGATATCTCCTCGCAATCAGTTTGTTGGAATTATACCATATTTCTAGTTTTTTTAACTCGCCCAAAAAATGAGTACGGACAAGGAGGCAAAAGAGAACCGTTGGGTGGACTCAGGCTCTTACACAGGAGATTGTGGGTACTGCCAGGAGAAAGATTGCAGCACCTCACATGGTATGTTACGTGCGGATGCGTGCGTAGCCAAGCCTGTTTAGTTCCCAGAATGAGCCAGTACAAATTACGCGACTGCCCTCTCTTCCAGGTATGATTGCCAAAACCATGACTGTAGAGACTTATCAAGGTGAGAACGCACACGTGCATGAATCCACTGTATTAAGGTCAATTGTGACAGCACCAGCTTGGCTTGCAAGTACTCAAATGCAGCTAGTCACCTGAGGACTTTCTCGCTCACCCTCGCAGACCTCATCGACTTGGGGTGGCGAAGATCAGGCACATACATCTACAAGGTGCGCTGAAAGTAAACTTCTTTTCCTTGTTTTTTAGCTGTACGCTGAAACTGATAGGAATAGAGCTTGTTCCTAATTCCCCTCTTGCACACCCCTTTTAATCTGCACAGCCGGACCTCAAGAAGACCTGCTGCCCTCAATACACCATCCGGCTATCTGCCAACGAGTTCCGGCCAAGCAAAAGCCATTTAAAGCTCTTGCGGAAGTGGGAGGACTGCTGCTCTGCCAAAGTGGGAGAGCTGCCTGCCGGTGAGGAAGTTAAGAGATTAGGTTTGCTGTGTCTGAGTTTAGGGGTTTCGGATCTGGAGAACGTGTTAAGTGATTTTCATTAGTTTGTAACTATCAGCTCATCAGCTCTGAAGCACACGCTTTGTCTCAAGAGCAACTGCTCCATTATGTGTCACGCATCTGAATTTGTCAGCTCTGTACATGAAACAAAGTATGTTTACTTACTTCTGCATTTCTTTCCAGTTAAACAGCAGCAGCGGCAGCGACTCGCTCCTCAGATTCAGGGCCAAGGCAAGCCAAGGAACCAGCAAGCAACAGATAGTACGCCTGAGAAGCTTTCGAGCTTACTTCAAACTGCTTTGGAGCAGTTAGTTGAGCAGGGCTTGCTTCCCAAGGTAGGCAGGGGGGGAGCTTGCCTACAAAGAACTGGAAATGCCCCTTTTCCAATGCTGACATGCGACGGACGGAGGCAAAACCAGTTTCTGATTCCCTCAATCCATCATTGTAGAATCGGCCGTCATGTCGGTATGTATCTATGTATCTTTGAAATCTACGTCATTAGAGTCCTGCAAGGTTCAGCGTGTTTGTACGATTCTGGTCAACCCTCATCACTTGCTGCTTGGATTCAGGCTGCCACTTACCCAGCTGTGGCTGTCCTTCCTGCCAGCGCCAAGCAGCAGCAGAGAAGACGGCAGCAGCAGGCCGCAGGCGCAGGCACAGGCAGCAAGGGAAGCCGCACTGCCCCTTCTGCTCCTCCTGTTTCTCAGCCACCCACCGAGGGTAGCAGCAGTCTCCCTCAGGACCACATGCTCCTCTTCTACTCCCCTTCCCCCTTTGCTATCTCAGCAGCAGCTGTGCGTGCTGTGTCAGGGGGGCAGCCATTCTCTAAGCCACGCAAGGAAGCAGCAGCGCTTGAGGGGCACCAAGGCGGAGGTGGGGCCTCCCCCATGGAAATAGACAAGCCGGAGGCGCCCAGGCATGCTAGTGATGGTGTTAGGCTGCAGCAAGGGGCAGCAGCAGCAGCAGCAGTAGGAACCAAAGGCCAAGCATGCCCTCCAGGCAGCAGCGACGAAAAGGGTCCAAGCACAGGCTGCCGTGCTGCTGATCCGCTGTGGCTCTCCTGCCAGATGGTTGCTGGGTGCGTGCATGTGTGGGGAGGAATGATGATGCACATGTGTGAGGAATGGATGGTCGCTAGGTTTGTGCAAGTGGGGAGGTACACTGCCGTATATGTGTGTGGAATGGATGGTCTGTAATGCACGCGCACCTGCACACGCACCCATAACGCATACGCGCACACCCACACGTACACTAGTGCACTTGCTAGGCGTGGTTTGTCTTGCAGGTTTACAAACACTTGCATATCCACAATTACGATCACATACCCACATGTGCACATGCACACCGGCACGTGCCACAGGGTGGCAGCGCTGCAAGGGGTCCCTGCAGGATCAGCAGTGGACGCTGGTGTAGCAAATGTGGAAGTACACAGGACAAAGGTGCTGCAGCTCAGGGCGGAGGCGGGTCACTTGAATTGGTACGGGAGTAGGGAGGAGTGGGGGAGCCAGGACGGCAGAGCTGGTGTAAGTGAGAGAGATAAACAGCAGCAGCAGCAGCAGCAGCAGCAGCAGGGGGCTGAAGGAGGGCTTAGCACGAGCGGTGTAAGTGAGAGAGATAAACAGCAGCAGCAGCAGCAGCAGCAGCAGCAGCAGCAGCAGCAGCAGCAGCAGCGGCAGCAGCAGCAGAAGCAGAAGCAGAAGCAGCAGCATGGGGATTTAGAGGATGGGGAGGGCAGGGTTGTGATCACCATGACCCCCAACCGCTTTGATCAGGAAGAGTTTGACCTGTACAGGTAGGCAGGAAAGCATAATTTCGAGTATAAACTCATGTGTTTGAAGAAGCACTATGTTGTCACTGCACATTTTGTCATTCCTGCCAATCCTTCCGTGTAAAGGCACACACAGTTCTGGCCAACCCTACGTACAGGAGCTACCAAGCGCAGCAGCACCACACTTAAGATGTTCCTGACTAACATTCTGTAAAAACACGGTCTGCTTAACCCTACGTACAGGAGCTACCAAGCGCAGCAGCACCACACTTAAGATGTTCCTAACATTCTGTAAAACCACGGTCGGGTTAACCCTACGTGCAGGAAGTGCCAGTCATAGCAGCACCACACTTAAGATGTTCCTGACTAACATTCTGTAAAAACACGGTCTGCTTAACCCTACGTGCAGGAAGTACCAGTCACAGCAGCACAAGGAGGATGTGAGGAAGCTGAGGCCTGAGTCGTACCGCCGCTTTCTGGTGGACTCCCCCCTCCCCCCTCCCGCCAAGCCCCATTCCAGACAAGCGCAAGCCAGCAGCAGCAGCTGCAGCGGTGATGGCGTGCCGGGGTTTTGTGGCTTTGGCAGCTATCACATGCAGTACAGAGTGAACGGTGCGTTGCTACGTGCGCTTTTTGTGGCACTTTGGCACACGTCACCCAAAACACAGGCTGGCCATTGCATCGCTGGGAAGTTGTGCAGCGTTGGCAGGTATAATAAGGGATGGTTTTTAGGACGTGGTGCTTGACTTTGGTAGGTAAATGAGCCAAATGCTTGCATTTCATTTTATTGTTTATGATGCTGCTCAATGCTTGAATGCTGTTCGTGGTAACTCTGGCTGAAGCTGCAAATATTTTGCTGCGTATGTTCACCTTGCAGCTGCCGTTCGCGATTTTTCGTTGCCTGATCCTAAAAAGCCAATTTGAAACATATTCAACAGACATGGTTGTGGAAACGCCCAATGGCCATGAAAACGCTGGACATTTCCCACACCAATTGCCGTATGTTTAAAGTTTTCTGCCTAAATAGTCATCACTGCAATGTCCTGAAATCAGCATGCCACGTCTGAAACGAAATCGATCCTGCCGCGCGCAGAGAAGCTGATGGCCGTGGGTGTAGTGGACGTTCTTTCCACTGATTGCCGTTTAATCATAATAGCTGCATTTTGAGATGGAAGCAAACCTGGCACGCACAGGGAAGCTGATGGCCGTGGGTGTAGTGGATGTTCTTCCCACTGATTGCCATTTATCAAATTAGCTGCATTTTGAGATGGAAGCAAACCTGGCACGCGCAGGGGAGCTGATGGCCGTGGGTGTAGTGGACGTTCTTCCCACTGATTGCCATTTAATCAAAATAGCTGCATTTTGAGATGGAAGCAAACCTGGGACGCACAGGGAAGCTGATGGCCGTGGGTGTAGTGGACGTTCTCCCCACTGATTGCCATTTAATCAAAAAAGCTGCATCTTAAGATGGAAGCAAACCTGGCACGCGCAGGGAAGCTGATGGCCGTGGGTGTAGTGGACGTTCTTCCCGCTGATTGCCAGTTAATCAAAATAGCTGCATTTTGAGATGGAAGCAAACCTGGCACGCACAGGGAAGCTGATGGCCGTGGGTGTAGTGGACGTGCTTCCCCGCTGCTTATCGTCAGTGTACCTGTTTTGGGATGCCGACTTTGCCCACTTAGCACCAGGAAAGCTGACAGCGCTGAAAGAGATTGAATGGGTGCAGCAGGTGCGTGGGTGTGTGAAGGGGGGCACTTGGTGCGCATTTCAAAGGTGTAAATAGCCGTGGGAGGGAGTGGTGACCATCACAGCTTGCAGCAGGTATGCATTCATAGATGCATGTGGTTATGGGTAGTAGAGGAGCTAGGAATGTAGGTGTGTGCGGCGGTTAACCGGAGACGTAATTTGGAAGTGCACGTGGCATATGATTGCTAAATTGCGGCAGGGATGCGCAAATATGCACAAGGCTGCAAAAATGCTGGAGTGTGCAGGCTTGCTAAAATGATTGAATGGAGTTATGCGCGAGGGGTCAGCACAGTACTAGGAGTATATCATCACAAAAGGTGTAGCAGTTACATGCAAGGGCATGTGGTTGCGTGCATGGGCATGCAATTACGTGCAAGGGCAGTTACGTGCAAGGGCTTGGAAGTGCCTCTGGGGGGCTCTAGAGGGCCTGGGAGTGCTTCTGGGGGGCTCTGGGGGCCTTGTGGCTGCAAAATTCGTCAAGTGCCCAAAATCGTATTATACGGAGCAATTTAAAAATACGGTTAAATACGTGATAATTACGATACGACGTATAATACGCCTACGCCGTATGACCCATCCCTGCTGTAAACTGTAGAAATACCGGAACTTATCTGCAGAAAAATTAAACAAGTAATAAACGACTGAAGAAGTAAAGTATAATTACTTTTAGGTTCAGGCCTACTCTGAATATAAGACAGTAATTAATGTAAAATGGATACTGTAGAAATGGGTTAAAGATTGAGTGCGCAGTAAAGGGGCCTTTGGGGTTTAAACAGACTCAGGACACATACTGCCTTTTCTGTAGGGTTGATCAGACTCGTGCAGTTTAGACTTTCCATTCATGCTGCTGGTGTGCACTCTTATATGCACTTGTTCTTATACCTTAACCTTGTAATATTATACCTTAACCTTATGCACTTGTTCTTATACCTTAACCTTATAATAAGTAAGGTTTCCTGCAACAGAGTACTTGAAGCGTATCTGGTAAAATGATCAAAATCATGGATCTTGTATGTCCAGGCTTGCCTGTCTCTATGACATAACTACATCCCCAAGTAACATCGTGTGTGTGTGTGTGTGTGTGTGTGTGTGTGTGTGATATGTAGGGTTGGCCAGCACCATGGATATAGGGTGTATATACAGTAATATTCTGGCAGGGAAATCACCAGCTGTACGGTCATATATATGTATCTTTATGTCAGTAGGTTTTGGCCAAACCTCGATATTTGTGATCTGGTGTAGGCACTGCACTGTCTAGGACCGTGACACTTCTATCTATTTTACCAATTTGTGCAGGCCTCTAAAACCGTTCCAGAGCTGCGGTACTACTACATGGGGTTCTACATCCACTCCTGCCCAAAGGTAGCGTCTTGTTGTATATTATATTGCATTTGTGAAAACTTTGCCAGGAGCGAGTTGTAGCTGTTATTACACTACTTTATTATTATAGTTATAAATATATTATTATAGTTATAAATATATAAGTCATTACTCTACTACATGGGGTTTTACATCCACTCCTGCCCAAAGGTAGCAGCTTGTAAAAATTTTGCCAGGAGCGAGTTTTAGCTGTTTTTACACTACTTAAAATAAAAACCGAGAATGGCCTTTGATTTGTTGCTGGGTACCTGGCTGAACGCAATGAGCTGCGCTTGTTCTTGATAACACGGCAATGAGAGAAGAGGTATCAACTGTACCTTCTTGCAGCTGTCAATGAATGCGGTGCCTTCTGCTATTTCAAGTGAGGATATTCATTTTCTGCCACCCCTGCAATCTCAGACGAGGCATGAGCTAATAAATTTTATAGTTGAAGCCATGCAAATTCCAAGTTTCCATGTGAAGCACAACGGCACGGCCTTTGGATATGATGCCCTATGCCTTTTTAAGTGCAATGGCATGGCATTCAGAATTGCTGTCATTTGTCGCAAATAGCTCGCTCATTTGCCCTTTTTCTTTCAGTTGAGATACAATAGCATGGCAAAAATCGGTTATACGTCCATCGTCACTATCAGTTGGTGTGTTTGGTGCCTTGTGCTTTGCTACATGAGGTGCAATGGCATAGCGTAAATATTGTTGAGACGTTATTTGGTGCTATAAATTACTTTGAGTATGCAGTGCCCCATGCTTTGCTAAATGAGCATAGCATACAACATTTATTAAAATGTTCTTTGGCACTAAAAAACAATCGGAGTGTTCGGTGCCACATATTGGTAAATCACGTGGTTTAACACGTAAAAAACCTTTCCGTCGTGTGTGCCGTGGTAAAGGACCTTCAAATACATTGCTAAACGAGGTGCAATGGCATGGAATTTATTATGGTTGAGGTCTCCCTACATATTTCTGAATTTGGTGCCGCCCTCCGTGCCTGTTGCTTTCACAGATGAGGTACAAGGCAGACTACAGCCCCTCGGACCTCCTTTGCCCAGAATCCAAGGTGCGCTTTTACTGAAGCAGAACTGTAACCTGGCGTATGTGCAGAAGAATCGTTATTTTTTGGTAAGGGCTGGGCTAGGTATAAGGTGTACTGGATTTTGAGTGGGCCGCTGCTTTGCACTTGCCAAGAGCATTTCCTCCTATAAGCAGCGCTGCATGCATTTTGCTAGAACGGATCGCAAAAGTGTAATGTGAATGGGATGTGCTGCTTTGCATGTCGAGGCAGAACTTACTCTGCATTTTATCAGGCAAATTCTATTACAAGGCAAACAGGCCTTCTACTAGTACACAACCTTATATCACCTTTTCTGTTGCCTATAAAAATCCATACAACAGCATGTTTCTTAAATTATAAATCGTAATGCATGCTTTGTTGCGGTATGCCTAGACCTAGTGAACAAACAAATCTTTCTGTAGGCAAAAGCAACAGTGCCTCGGCTAGGGAAAATTGCCAGATGGGGTCAACGGAGGAAATGCTTGGAAATGTGCATGTTTGCATTCAGAAGGCAGCCACTCACAGCCACTTCATTCGATCGACACCATTTTAAAACAAAGTGTAGCTGGCATTGAAAGCTACCCTAGCATGTGCCCAGTTTTATGTGGGTCGCTTTGCATGCTGAGATAGACTGTATTAAGCACACATGGGGCATGTAAACCCTAATGTGGTGATTTCCTTGGGAAAATGGCTCAAATACTCATAAAACACCAACCACCTAGCCGTCTTCCTTCATTTTGTTGCAATGATATTTTTTCAAATAAGATTCTATACCATTAAACATATGCCAGATTGGTGCAGTGGGTGATCTGGTATGGAGAATTTGTGGTAGAAAGTGGGGCGCACGCCGCGGCTTACCAGGCATGTGCCCCCAAATTTGTTACCCTCAAGCAGAAGTGCTTTGTAAAGCAGAAGTCAACATTTTGATGCCTAGTTTGAAGTTACCAAATTTGGGGGCCCATACGCGGGGAACATTTGAAAAACATGCCCATTTTGGGGGGAGTTGTCCACCTCTAGAAAATTGCTTGCTATCTTCCTAGGCTGTCCCGGCATTGACTATTATCAGGGGGCACCTTTTGGCTCCCAGGCAGTGAAACATTGCTTTCCTGGTCAGGACCTACAAAACGTCACAAGCTCAAATTCAAAACGTCACTGCTTGGAACACTGCTGCTCATCTAAAACGTCACTGCTTGGGACACTGCTGCTAGGAACACTGCTGCTCATTCAAAACGTCACTGCTTGGAACACCGCTGCTCATTCAAAACGTCACTGCTTGGAACACTGCTGCTCTTTCAAAACGTCACTGCTTGGAACACTGCTGCTTGGAACACTGCTTTTCTGGTCAGGACCTACAACGTCACAAGCTCAAATTTAAAAGGTTGCTCAACATACTATTGCCAGCTGTCCTCCTCCTAAAACAAAAGCACCCTTTTCGACCCCTCTGGAACCCTATGGAATATGCTCCCAAGTGCCTTGTAGGGTTCCATTGCATCGTAGATTCCACTGCATCGTGCTTTGAAGTATGTTTCTGAGAGCCTTGTTACTTTTCACTGCGTATGCTCCCAAGTGTCTTGTAAAACTTCACTGCTTCGTGAATTCCACAGCATCGTGCTATGAGTTATGCTCCTAAGTATCTTGTAAAATTTGACTGCATTGTGGATGGCAGGAGGACGCACTGGCAGGTGCATGCAGTCAAAGGCTATAACGTGACGTAACACTCCTTGACACTAAATGATACATTTGCTACACAGGGAACCTAACAACCTTCAGCCAGTGGCTGCTGACTTGTATTGGCCAACCACAAGTGGAAATGCTCAGATGTAACATGAATATGGCACAAACACACACACACACACACACTTTTGGAACATATAATAACGCATACTCATTCTGGGTTTCAGTCAGCCCCTTCTAGCAACACCACGATCAATCATCGACCACTCAACCTTCCTTACTGCTCACTTGCTCACTTAGTTTACGAACCCACCTGCTGAGGTGTCCAGGTAAGCAAGATGAGCTTGTGCTTGTTTGCAGCAAAACATTTGCATCAATTTCCTTTTCAATACTTCCGATCCCATGTATGTTTGGTTCCATGTGTATCCCATGTATGTTTGGTTCAATACTTCAGATCCCATGTATGTTTGGTTCCATGTGTATCCCATGTATGTTTGGTTCTTGTGTATCCCATGTATGTTTGGTTCAATACTTCAGATCCCATGTATGTTTGGTTCTTGTGTATCCCATGTATTTTTGGTTCCATGTGTATCCCATGTATGTTTGGTTCAATACTTCAGATCCCATGTATGTTTGGTTCAATACTTCAGATCCCATGTATGTTTGGTTCTTGATTTTTTTCCTACAGGCATGGGTTCGCATCACTTCGGAAATCCTTCAGGCGTTAGACACACAGCGCTACGTTGTGTTTTCCCAGCTACCAGGCGCGCATTGCGCTAGCAACAGGTAGGTCGAACAAAATACTTGATGTAAATCGTGTATGAAAAGTGGTTTGGAAGTGTCTACCCCATACGTGCCATGCTGATTGGCTTGGAGACGACTACAAACAACGCTCATAAGTACTCGAGCGTGTATCTTTTTGGCCGTCAGTCTTGCCAAGACGATTAATCAGATTTGAGAGTGATCAGCGCTTCTTAATAAAGGATAAGTAAATATTCGGCCCTTTTGATGCTTGCTGATTTCCGAATGTATGGCACAAATTAGCACTTGGGAGTGGTTTACATGCAGGGAATCACATTCTAATCTGAACAAAGACCATTCTGGCCTGCAACATGGTTGGTGTTTGATGGCCTACAACATAGCCTGCAACATGGCCTACAACAAATGGCCTGCAACAAATGGCCTGCAACATGGCCTACAACATGGCCTGCAACATGGCCTGCGACAAATAGCCTGCAACAAATGGCCTGCAACAAATGGCCTACAACATGGCCTGCAACATGGCTGGTGTTTGACATCAAAATAAGTGCTTCATCCATGTGCTTGCTGTCAGCACGCTCCTGCACTTGCTCTCTCTCTTTTGATTACACGCGTGTGCGACTGCTCTATCTGTGCGCACGCCTGTGGTTGATGTGTCTGTGCGCACACCCCTGCAGGTGCTGCATCCATGTGCACAGTTGTGAAGAATAGTACACACACACCTGTGAAGGACAGCACACGCACACACACACACACACGCACACACATACACATACGCCTGAGGCGGCCTTATTCATGGACGTACATGTGTGTGGTTAATCTCAGCGCACCTGTTGGAGTGGCTGCGGAAAGAGAGGCACCCTCAGCTGCAGGACAAGCAAGCGCAGAGGACGCTCGCACGTCCACACCACCTGGTACTGCTGCCCAGTCAGAAGAGGAGGCCAGACGTGATCACGTCTTGCGTGAGCTGCAGCGCCGGAAGGCTCGGGCGCTCAGGTGAAGTGGGTGATGTGGGAGAGGGTTTTGTGCTCCGGTCATGAGAACGGTGGATTGTGAGCAGGTTGCTCTGGTGAGGTTTGTGGGAGTGGGTGTTCCGGAAGTGAAAGTGGTGGTGGTGAATGGTGTGTGGCCAACCCTGTTTACATAACACCCTCCCACACCCATCGATACTCTGCAGCTGGCTGAGACTTCTGGTGATATGAAGGATTTGTGGTGTGATGGAAGAAGGACTGTTTAGCGAGGTCGGGCGCTCAAGGGACGCTGCTCGGCTCATGATCTGGGAGAGGTACCATGGCTTATTGAGGGCCACTTGAGAATCGCCACAAATGAACAAACAAAGCAGCTTTAGCAGAGGGGGGACACTGAGGCCCAAAATGGGTATGCTTTTTGCATGCTCCTAGAGCAGGTGGACCTAACTTGCAGGTTTCAAACTCAGCTCTGCTATATAGATTTATGTGCAGCTGAGCTTGAGACCTGCAAGTTAGGGCCACCTGCCTCAGCAGTTGCGGCGTGAACTCTACTTTTTGAGCAGCCATATGCTGTATCTGACTAGCCAGCGCACCAAGCTGAGTGATTTATAGTGTTTTGAAGTTTTGATCATTGCAAGGGAAATGGGGCAAAAAGACTAAGTGGATGGCAAGATATGCAAATTAATATGCCATTTCCCCTGGAAAGCACCCATCTAGGGTACAGGTGCACGACGTGTGCTTTTAGTCCTGTCATTTTGTACGCAGGGCGACTTGTCTAAATCTGAGCACATGCTCGGGTAGCTCATAAAAGTCAGCATCAGTTTGAAGCTAGGTTGGGTCCAATTTGATGAAGTGACGTGTGAGTAGTTGCACCTTTCATGCAAAAAAGAGCATGTTTGGGCTTTTGCCCAGTATCCCTCCTCTGCAACTTTAGAAACGTCGTGGGAGCCACCTGAGAATCAGCCGCAAATGAACAAATGTAAAATAAAGTATGTTAGATCCGCATGCTGAAGGGGTTCTGAAGCTTAGTGGGAAGTCACTTTAAAATCAGGCGCTCTGGAATTCCATGGCTTATTAGTGGAAGTCACTTTGGTATCATTGGATGATCAGGGACACTGGGGCTTGATGGTAACACAGTCCCATTCGCCGACCTCCCGCACCTGCAATCGCAAGCCCGTTGCTCCATGCACAGACCGTATTACACCAGGCCTGGTCAGTGATCACTTAAACCAGGCCTGATCAGTGATCACTTAAACCAGGCCTGATCAGTGATCACTTGAACCAGGCCTGATCAGTGATCACTTAAACCAGGCCTGATCAGTGATCACAGTTGATCACTGATCCATCACTGAGTTGCACCAGGCCTGATCAGAGCTGCCTGATCAGAGCTGCCATTTTACTGACCGAATTGCTTCACAGACCGCCACACAGACCGCCACACAGACCGAATTGACCTGCACAGACCGAACTATACCAGGCCTGATCAGGGCTGCCTTCTACCCTTGGTCCATGCTGGTTAGGCAGGTTGTGTGTGAAATTACATTCAATCCCCCACATCCGTAAAAGGACGCAGCACTCCTTTGGCATTCGGTGCCAAAAAGCTCCTGCGTTGCAAAAACACGCAGTTTTGTCTTTTTTGTGAACAGATTTAAGATATCCATTGCTCTATGTCCCCCCCTGTCTATTAAGGCATCTTCTGAATGTCAACATCTGCTGCTTGACTGTTTTCACTAAAGGTATAGGTCAAGCCTCTTGTTGTTCACCTCCAGAGACAGAGGCTGGTCCCACAAAAGCACATGAGGCTTGCCATGAATGCTCAGTGCTGAGGTGCTGAGCATTTCGCTACGCCTGGACAAATGCTACAACTAGCACATTGAAGTTCGCCCTGAGCTCTCAGTGCTGAGCATAATGCGATGCCCAGATAAACGCATCACCATAAGCAGGATGCCGTATTAAATTTGAACTGCTTGAGGTGCAGATATTCACCTTATGATGGTACACATAATCTATCTCTACACAAGCACTTGTTTCCGCGCATGAGCTATATGAACAAAGTACTCCCGTGAAGCACATGCACCACCTCCCACCTGCACAAAACACACAATACGCACGCGCAGGATAAGTCAAGCAGCAGGCGAAGTCAAGACTGTTGTGTATGACATGGTGTACCCCTGGAAGGTAAATTTTTTGTGTTTTTTGTGTTTTTTGCACAAACTTGACATCTGCTTTCCTGGATACGTTTGCTAAACCTGCGTGCCACACCCCTAGGATGCATTTGTTGACAGGATTGGATGAAAGCACGTCCCTCAAATTAACTGCTTGTATCCCTGCACAGACTTTAAATAACACTGTATTATCATTCTGACTTCATCATTTACTGGTATCATTGTTTCATAATTCACTGGTATCACCATTCTGACTTGTATACCTGCGCAGACTTTGAAGAACACTGGTATCATCATTCCTCCAGAACAAGTTGGAAACATGCAGCGTGTCCTCGAGGCTTTCGTCGCCATTACTGGGGGCACTGCCTACAGGTGTGGGTATGAGCTGGCTGCGTAGGAGTTTAGCATTTTTCCTTGAACAATCTTTTAAGTTCTCTTTTTAAACATTTTTCCAGACATTACTATACTTTGCAACATTTGAAACAGCACATTTCCATTAGCTTTGCAATTCATGTGTTTTTTGTAATATCTTTCTGCCCTGCCAGCCAGTGAGCAAGAGAGAACCTTTAAAAACACAAATGTGAAGAATCGCTCCAACTTAAATGGCACAAAATTCACTCAGCAACACGTCGCGCGCCAAGGCAATGGCGTTGATCCAGCAGCTGGTAAGATTAGGGTAAAGACTTGAAAGATTGGAAACGGCCTTCACTTCTTGTCGGACTGCTAGACATCCAGCGGTTGTAGCAAGCCCAAAAATAATCCAGGAGACGTGCCAAACTTGCAAATTCGTCCCCTTTCCAACAGATATGAATGCCCCTGCCTGTCCAATGCCACATCCCTAATTGTCCTATCAACAGGTAATTAATTGCACTGTCTGTGCAATTCTCCGGATAAAATTGTGTTTGTTTCTTCACCACTGCCTTCTGAACACATGTCTTTTTTCCTTCTTGCTTTCTTTTCTATAATTTTTAGAAATAGACTTCAGTCAAAAAGTGCGACTGCTACTACTAGTAGTTGCTTGCTTTCTTTTGTTATGTTTTGCCTATCAAAACAGCATTCCTTGCACTGTTTGCTCGTCTATTCATCCCCTATCTTTTTGCATATTTCATTGTAATAATTTGAACTATTTTAAATTATGTGGTACAAGCTGCAGAATTGTGTATGTGATACTTGCATCCAATTAACGGTTACAACGAATACAAACCCAAAACATACACAAAATATTTAACTGCTTGTACGGTAGCCGTACAACGTGCAGTTGAGCAAAACATGATTACTGCAAACAGTGAAACTACCACCGACTTCTAAAGGATAACAGATGATAAAAAATGTTTTCTAATTCAGGAAATATTAATGAAAAGAAGAAACGGTGCAACTGAGTTGAGTAAGATAATTTGCTGGAAATGCCCAAATTTGCACAGTAGCAAATACAGAATTGATGTTGCGTTCTTCAGTCGTATCATTATGCATTTGTTCATCACTTGATCTGACATTTTTATGCATTTTATGCAACTGAAGTTCATTAAATGAACGGAACAAGTCCAGTCACAGGCAGTTTCCTCAACACCCGTCCTGGATGACAATTCAATGCAATGCCCTGATGACAACATACAAATAGCAATACCGGAACATCCCAGAGTGTGAGAACGACTATTCTTCAGACAAATCGTGTTAGACCATCATCAAGAAAGAAAACTTAAGCTGGTAGTGATAACACATCCAGCACGGTTAAGGAAAGAAAATAAGGTGCCAGCAATCATAAACCCTTTAGTGCCAAAATCATAATTAGATGCCTATAACTAATGGGCGATAGGCAGCTTTGTGTTCGACCATTATAGTTTACACGCATCTAACTACTAGGCATTGCGCTCCACATAAGATTGTGCTTATTTTTTACTAGAAAGAAGAGAGAAAGCAGAGTATGCACGAGGCAGCCTGTAGCCTAGTCCATGGTGTTTTTTAACAGGGGACTTCCTTAATTAATAACCGCGGCAACTTTATATTAATACTTTTAATACTACATGCTCACCCTGCAGGCTGTGGGTTCATCATGTGGTCCACGATGTCCTGCAAGCAGCATTGTGAGGTATATGTATGCAACATTTACATTACAAGACCTGTGCAGCAATTACCACCCTGCTGATTATTATAATGGTTACAATGGTTACAATGGGGGGTGACCTTCAGCCAGGTTGCTTGACTGATCGGCTGCTGACTGGTCTCGTCCAGCCACAAATAAATCCATAAGCTCAGAAAGAAATAGAAAAGCCTATTGTTCTGCTGATTGTGGGTTCCATATGTGCTCCACGGTGTCCTGAAAGCAGCACTGTGAAGTATATGTATGCAACATTAACCTTACAAGACCTGAGCAACAATTACCACCCTGCTGATTGTGGGTTCCATATATGTGCTCCACGGTGTCCTGAAAGCAGCACTGTGAGACAGATTTTGTGCCTGCTCCTCAGCTGGCAGAACTTTGCAGGATGGCCCTCTACCTGTACCTGAGATAACCCAACATCAGCGGCATCAGACCAAGGGCAATTTTAAACACCATAAACGCCAGCTTAAATTCATGGATTGACTGCAAAACCCCTTTTCCCCACATATTGCGCACTATTAAGCACCTTCACGAGGCCAGGTTCAGGGTTGGTTTGCTTGCATACGAAGCGGAGCAAAAAGCAGCGGAGAGGAACTGAAATATGGTTGCATTGGTTTGAGAGGAAACTACGGCACTTGGCCTCGGTGCTTGAGACAGCAGACAAATAAAAAAACAAGGTGAACAAGCAGGGTTTGGCTGCAGTACGTTGTGACAATCATATGCTACCTTTGTGGGCTGTGTTCTGGAGATATGCCTGTTTGCTTGCACGGCTGTGACATAAACGCTTGTATGGCTGCGACTCAAACCAAAAAACAATTAAACAAAAAATCCCTGGAGTGTGGGATCTAGAATGCTAAGATTATGGCACTTAGCATACAGCTTGGCAGACCGGGCACTTGTTTCTGCTTTTTTTGAACATATGCCGGCTGCTATGCCCCCGTACATCCTGGAAATCATGGCTCTGCATTGATTTTACATACAAATTGCCCTTTCCTGGGTTTAGGGAGCACGCCCAAACTTGCTACGCATGGCTTGCACGAACTTTTCCTTACTTCTTGAAAATTTCCTTTTACCTTATGTCCATCCCAGGAAGGGGGGTTTGGGGGGGGAGGGGGCATTTTGGGCCGGAGGCCCAAAATTTCCACGTGCATATCAGGAATTATTTTTGGCGCCTCCTGTGCATCCCCTAATTTAAACTGTTTTTACTGAGCATCCTATATTCGCGCTGGCTGAAATCAGCTTTGACTCAATTTTTAATTTACTTCACAATGATCCAGACCTGTTAGCCCCTCTTGATTTACAGCTTATGTTACCTTTTTGTTGGCCGAGACCAGAAAGAATCCCACCATCTTAACTTATAAGGCTGCTGGTAAAAAAAAAACTTGCAAACCCTGTAACAAATGAGGCGTGGGCATATCAGAAGCCCTGCGTTTATATGTAGGGAGAACCCCCAAGAGAAAGTACCAAACCTTGCTTAATGGTGTAAATCCGCGTGCCCCATTTCCATTGCATATGCAACGTGTGATGCGTCACTGAAAGCACGAGTCTCCCGAGACCCACCTGAACTCTCAGAATCTGTGCCAGAAGTTTCTGTGCCACAGCTGCCAGGGAATAATGTTGAACCACGTACGAGCGTGCTGCCGCTCCTTTGGCTGCTGCTTCACCTATGGGGAACATAAGGTTTAATCGTTTGTATGACAGACATGCATACTCCTACAAATTTGCACCCATGAATAAACCAAGCTGTACACTGATAATATTGGCCTTAAGTTGCAGGACGGATTGGATGCCAATGTCAATTAGATCCTTAGGTACCAAACAATAACGAAAAAACTACACGGGCGTTTCGGCCACCCCCACACCACTGAAGGAAAGACAGGCACCTAGTGATGACTAGTGGCTAGTCCTTGGCAATTGTAAAAGCATGAAAAATGAAAAGCGTCTCACCTACCTGAATTCTGCACCACATGCCGCATCAGGAACTTCAGGTGTTCCTTTGAAGGCTGTGCCCATCGCTGGTGCTTGAACCACTCAAAAGAATTCGCCCCATTATCCCCAGCCTCGACAATGCCATCCACTCTGATGGGGTAACCCACCCCCTCGTGCAGGAACGCAGCAACACCGCTCCAATTGGTGGATATGACAGGCATGCCCATGGACATGGCCTACACACATTGTGTTACAGTGCTATTACGGTGCTATTACGGTGCTGTTGCAACAGGAAATAATGCTGGAGCACAAGCGTACATGCATGTTATCTGTATTTCGTTTTGCACAAGTATAGACCAAGCACATCTGATGTGCACGAGAAACACTATGCACGTTTAATGTGCACGAGCAGATCAAATACCTCAATTTGAGGCCGCCCCCATCCTTCCCCATGCGTCGGTATGACCAGCGCATCAGTTGCACGATACAGGCCCGGGAATGCATAGTCAGGGATGTGGCGATCATGCACCCAGACGCAAGGAAGCGCGTCGTACTGGCTGTCATGCGTAATGCTCAAGTGGGGAGCTGCAGCGGTGCGGATGTAGGAGCGGAAGTCATGAACCTGCGCAGGTGAGACGGTGTGAGATCAGACGATGAGATCTACAATGCTCAGGCATTGAGATCTACAATGCGCAGGTTAGACGGTGTGAGATCAGACAATGATATCTCGACAAAGTGCTAGAATGCCAACGGGGTCTAAGAAAGTGAATTGCGATCAAGCAACTCAAGACGCTGCAAAGCAGCACGCAAGTGATAATTCAAATACACAGACATATAAGAATCGAAGCTGACCTGCACGTTAAAAAAGGGAGGAAGGCAAGATGTGATGACGTAGCGTGCATATTTATAATAGGCAAAAGAAAAGTGCACGTCGGTTGCCTTACAGGGATGACATGGCGTACATGTTGGTCACGGAAATAACAGTATATGCTAGCTGCCTTGCAATCATGACATGGCGTACATGTTAAACAAGTAAAAGGAAAGTGCACGCCAGTTACGAGAGTTGCCTTACAGGCAAAACATGGCGCACATGTTGGTCACAGGCAACAGCGAACTTCAGAGTTTCGGTTGCCTTGCAGATGCAAAATGCGAACAAGGACAAGGCAATGCCACCTCAGCCTGCGCAACTGAGCCCTTGTACTTGGTAGGAGTAAAAAAGGCAGTATTGGGAATGAGGAGTGGCTACGCACTCGTGTCTTACTCATTGTAGATTGCTGTATGAGCACAAGACCTCTCAGCAGCACACGGCACAAGGAGCCTTTTACTGTTGGTTGTGTGTTAATCCTTTTTGAGCCAACCAAGTAAACAAGCTCACCTCTTCCTCGCTTGCCCTGGTCACAATATGCAGCTCTACTTCTTCACGATCCTGAAGAAAAGCCAGGAATGTTGACTCTTTAGCCTGTTGTGTATATCAAAGCATTGTCAGAACAAATAGGCTCATGTGTGCACCACAGCATGGTCAGAACAAATAGGCTCATGTGTATATCACAGCATGGTCAGAACAAATAGGCTCATGTGTATATCACAGCATGGTCAGAACAAATAGGCCCAGGCAAGTGAGGGCGCTAATGGCGTGTCCATCTGCAACTAATGATAGCAAGCTGCTGCGTTGCTGAAGATGCAAAGAAGTTCAAGATGCTGCATTCCTGGTGGTCATCTGCAACTAAAGATTGCGAGCTGGTGCATGGCTGATGATGATTTACCTTTGTGATGCTTTACCTTTGTGATGCGTTATACTTTACCTTTGCGATGCTCTACCTTTGTGATGCTTTACCTTTGTGATGCTCTACCTTTGTGATGCTTTACCTTTGTGATGCTCTACCTTTGTGATGCTTTACCTTTGTGATGCTTTATGCTCTACCTTTATGATGCTTTACCTTTGTGATGCTTTACCTTTGTGATGCTTTACCTTTTTGATGCTTTACCTTTGTGATGCTTTACCTTCGTGATGCTTTACCTTTTTAAACTCCTCCACATAAGCCTCCAAAAGCGTGTGCCAATTCTTCCTCGCCTCCCATTTGAACACAGAAAGGAAGCGGTACGGGTGAGGAAGCGGGGTGCTGCTGTTTCTATTGGCAGGTGAACCCGAGTTGCCACAGTGGCCAAAGACGAGGGTCCCTTGAGACAGATCGTAGGGTTGGCGAACACAGGCTGGGTTGAAGTGTGCAGTGTCCACACCCTGCCCAAGATCATGCCGGCAATACAGTGAGCATTGTCACGTATTTGATGTATAGGGCAGAGTTCCAAGGACAGTAGAGTCAGGGGCCAGTTTTCTGCGTCCATAGCTTTAGTTTGCACGCAGAAGCAATGCAAACAGCGCACCTGAGGTAGTACAAACAGCTTTGACGGGGAAACGCCACCAAGCTTGAAGGCCTCCACATTTGAGTCAGAGGGAACCCAGACCTGAAAGCACCAGGGCACGCACACAACAAAGGGAAGAGGGGGTTGGCTGAGATCAACTCCGCAGATGTTTGCAAAACTGTACCACATGAACTGAAGTGCAATTATAGTCGGGCCATACACAAGTGTGAAACTAAAGAAGGGGACAGGTGGGAAAGCAAGCATTCTGTCCTAACCAATAAGAGCTGCGCACAAGAGTAAGCATCTGTCTGTCCTAATCGCTAAGAGCTGCGCACAAGAGTAAGCATCTGCACGCTTGAAAACAGGCACGAGGAAAATCTTTGCAAGGGTACAATCCTTTACAAAGCCAGCATGACTGACCTCGTCCAAAAGGGTGGTATAGGCAGCAAGCTCGGCAGGCAAAGCTTGGGTCTCAAACATACTCCGTCCTATTTGGTACACCTAAGAAATATAGGAGGTTTACTTAATTTGTAGCCACGTTGTCAAACAACCATTTGGTAAACCTATGGAAAATAGGAGGCAGTGATTGACAAGGCTTGTAGGTAGGTTATCAATCACTGAACATACTGCAGACAAAGGCTGTTTGGCTTGTACCTAGGGTATCAAACATACTCCGCCCTGTTTGGTTCACCTACACAAAGGAGGAGGCAGTTATTAATTGCAGACAAAGGCTGTTTGGCTTGTACCTAGGGTATCAAACATACTCTGCCCTGTTTGGTTCACCTACGCAAAGGAGGAGGCAGTGATATATTGCAGTCAATCTGCTCATTTGCTCATATGTTTGGTATTGGTGGATGTATACTTAAAGTTGGCCAAAACTGTATTTCTGGCAAGGAGATCTATAAAGTACAGTCATATAAAGTGTTACAGTAGTCCTTCTTTTTGGCAGAGAGATCGCAAAAATGCAGTCGTATATTAAGTGTATCAGCAATCCTTATCAGGGTCATTCAATCCCTGTACATTTTGGTACAAGGTAGAAACATTTAGTTGTACAGCACGCTTCTTCAAACCTGAGCAACCTCAAAAGCACGGACATGAATAATACGTGATGACAATGTGGTCCAAGCTTGAGGGACTTTTTGTAACCATTGTAACCATTGTAACCATTGTGGGACTTTTTGCACACAAGTGCAACCGCTGACGACACTTGTATTTTTCTCTGCAGGAAATGGATCGACTGCTTGTGCTTTTTTTTTTGGTTCCCACTTCTACCGTCTGCTTCCACGGCACAGGGTGGCACGCGCTGCTTTTACATACGCCCCTTTCTTTTGTTGAAGACTTTCCATTCAGACAAGAACTATGAGATCCGAGAGGCAAACATGTAATGGACAGGCACAGCTCTGCACCTGACCTCCTCCCACACAAATTGCAGCACAAAACGGCATCCCTAGGCGCAGGATTTTCGTTGAGGCAGGCACATGTCAGGGGTTACAGGGGTTACAAGGAAGGCCTACAGCCCGAGACTCTGGCTGATGGCAATTGGCTGGTGAAACAAAATCAACCAGTGTCGAAAATTGAGACTACATCTGACACAAACTTGAGGAGTCTGTATGAGTCATGATTCAGGAATGCATTGATCTCAAAATCAGTGACACTGTGAGGCGGGCACAAGTCTACGGCTGTGAGGCAGGCACATGTCTATACTCACTCACATGTCTATACTCACTCACATGTCTATGGCTGTGAGACAGGCACATGTCTATACTCACTCACATGTCTATACTCACTCACATGTCTATGGCTGTGAGACAGGCACATGTCTATACTCACTCACATGTCTACGGCTGTGAGGCAGGCACATGTCTGCCGCTGTATAGCAGCTCATAATAGTGTATCAGCCCAACATATGTGGCTGCCGGTTACCCCTTTGTACACCCTTTGTAAACCCTTTGTATAACACTTCATATTAGTGTATCAGCCCAACATATGTGGCTGCCGGTTTACCCTTTGCAAACCCTTAGTAAACCCTTTGTGTAACAGTTCCCTCTGACAGGCGCAACTCCCTGCGTGGAATTTTGATGCAATGCACTTTTTTGCGTGAAGAGTCCTTCGTTGCAGAGCGACTTACAACGCGAGGCGCGACAAATCTGTCAGGGCAGGGGCACCCACTTTCTTCAGGCATCCCCATGAGACCTTGCTTGAACATTCGCTGCACTGCCTTGGTGTAGTGGATGGGGTACCACCTGTGCGTGTGTATTGTAATATTGTAATAGCAGCTTGATAGACCTTGCTTGAACATTCGCTCCACTGCCTTAGTGTAGTGGATGGGGTACCACCTGTGCGTGTGTATTGTAATAGCAGCCTGATAGATTTTGCTTAAACATTCGCTGCACTGCCTTGGTGTAGTGGATGGGGTACGACCTGTGCGTGTGTATTGTAATATTGTAATAGCAGCTTGATAGACCTTGCTTGAACATTCGCTGCACTGCCTTAGTGTAGTGGATGGGGTACCACCTGTGCGTGTGTATTGAAACAGCAGCCTAATAGATCTTGCTTGAACATTTGCTTTGCTGCTTTGGTAAAAGAATTAGGGTACGATATACAAGCGCACAAATTGCAGGTCCTCAATAAATTGCCTGTCTGTTGCAAAGCGTATACCTGGATCAAATTATTGACACCCATGATCATTATTGAATTCATTTGCATTTTATGTGCAGTAGAAATTGCAAGCATACAGGCTACTATCTTTCCAAATTTTAGGGCGATAGCGGTAGACATTGAATTTAGCGAACACTCCCCCTCTCTAGGATCACCCCTCAGCCTTGTACGGGCGGACCGCATGAAGGACGATCCAACAACAACAACAACAACAACAACAACAACAACAACAACAACAACAACAACAACAACAACAGCATAATGGACGAGGAAAGCAACAAGAGCAAGTTAAAACATGGTTTACCTAGGATCACCCCTCAGCCTTGTGCGGGCGGACCGCATGAAGGACAATCCAACAGTATAATGGACAAGGAAAGCAACAAAAGCAAGTTAAAACATGGTTTACCTAGGACGACCCAACAAGCAAATTGGAACCGCCTTGGGCCCCTGATATCACAGGTCGCAAAGAAGACCTGGTAACAAAATCAACCGGTTTGGCAACAAAAAAACAGCACTCTCGGCACCTGATACCATTCGTTTTCAAAGAAATATCCAGCACCAAATATCACCCATCTCAATTTGCAACCACTTGGTAGCAAAGACACAGAGGCACAGTTTCGGCCTACCGTGTGTCATCTCTCAGCCTACCACGAATCATCCCTTGGCTTACCATGATTCTTCTCTCAGCCTACCACGAGTCATCTCTCAGCCTACCACGAATCATCCCATGGCTTACCATGATTCTATCTCTCAGCCTACCACGAATCATCCCACGGCCTACCCCGATACATCTCTGCGCCTACCGAGAGTCACCTCTGCCCACCATGACTCATCTCTCAGCCCACCATCACTCGTCTCTCAGCCTACCACGAGTCATCTCTGGAAATGCGCCAGCAGTCAGGGAAGCAATGGCACAAGGATATCAGGGGGCGATCGCGGTCTTCCGTTGACAGCCGCTGTAATGTGTGCATGTGTGCAGCAAACAGTGGGGGTACCGCTACAAGCAGCAAGACAAAGAAAGGATCTCTCAAGCAGGCAGCATAATCCAGTCTAATCCAGTCTAATCCACTCCCGACATGAATGACGGAAAGGGAAAGGGCCTTTGCCGCAAGCCTTTTGGTACTACGTACCGTGAAGCTCTATGAGCATTGCAGATAAAAAAGTTTGCTATAAACACAATTATACAGGGCTGATAATGGAATTGACGACAATGCCTATACCTCTGCCATTTTCTGACGTGGATGAACAATTAAAACAATTCCAGCCACTGTAGTGTGTGCACATGTGCAGGAAACCAGTGGGGGCAAGCACCAAGGCTGAGCTAAATATTTTTTGCTGTGCTTCCAAGGCACTGCCACTCTCTGAAACAGGACGTTTTTAGGGTTGGCCAGAACCATACATGTATAGGTATACACGGTGTATATATGGTATTTTTGGCAGGGAAATCACCAGATAAGGTCATATACGGTGTATATATACAGTTCTGGCCAACCCTAGACGTTTTATCACGGCACTTTCTTATGGCACTTTCCAAAATACACACATAAGCGCCGTACTCAACAAGCCCCATTCTCCACCCCCTGAAACTGCAAAACCTGGTTTAATTCTTTTTTTAAAGCTAAGACGCTAAGTTTGATTTTGAAGGTATCACATAGATCAAGGGGAGATAGCAAAATCCCTACTATGCTGGAAATAGAGGAAAATTGAAAGAATAAGGGCAGCAAGAGGGGCCGGTTGGACATTGGACATATGCACTCACAATCGCAAAACTGCTTACTATCAGCAAAGTAGCAGGAAACTGGGTGTACCCAGCCTACTGTTGGTACATACAAAAGTGTTCACGTGCGATAAGCAGCTATCCACTCGCTTGTAAGATTGGTGGACTTGTCGATGACTGTGGACTACTGTGCTGGGCTTCACACATTTTGTTGTTTCCACCTTGCAAGGACAGCACCAATCCTAGCATTTCTTACCACTAGCTGCGTGTAGAAGGAAATAATACATTGCCATCAAAATCATAAAGTGGTCTAGATAGGCTCAAGCCCTGCAGGCACACGTGAGAAAGTGCTGTTCAAAAGTAGGCCCTATTCAGAGTTCAGCTCTGTGCTACATCATTGCAACACGCACCACTTAAACGGTGTGTGCCTCCAGGCTGCTCTAAGCTAAAATGTTGAGTTTGTGTCAGATTTAGTTTCAGTTTTCGACACTGGTTGTTTTTGTTTCACCAGCCAATTGCCATCAGCCAGAGACTCGGGCTGTAGGCCATCCTTGTAACCCCTTGTAACCCCTAAAATGTTGAGCTTCTGAGGAGGACCAATGAGCAAAACAGCCAACCCAACTGTCTTAACAACCAAGTACGTTATTTATAGAGTCGGCCAGAACCATACATATACGGTGCATGCACGGTATTTTTGGCAGGGAAATCACCAAATATACGGTCATAAACGGTGTATATATACGGTTCTGGCCAACCCTAGTTATTTAACAGTGTACAATTTACTTCTCACACATTCCCTAGTTATAACTCGTTTGTGGTCACTATGCTACAGTTCTCAGCAGAGGTACCTTCTAAGTACACGACAGTGTGTGTACTAAGTTTCAGTATTTGTTTCGTGCTTCCTCTAGCTTCTGTTTCTTTTGTTTAGCCAGGTGTACTTTCAGGCTTTTTCCAAACCTCCCACTGAGTTGCCCATGAGGCATAAATAGTGATGTAACCTTACCCAAGTTTTAGTCACTCTGTGGTGGCCAGCCAGTGATACGCTGCGCTGCATGCGCTTGCAGCGCAGTATGTCACTGGCATGCCATTGAAACGGGCTGTCACTCATGGTGCACCAAGCCCTGAAGATTTCACTCATGGTGCACCAAGCCCTGGAGCTGTCACTCCTGGTGCACCAAGCCCTGGAGATGTCACTCCTAATCTCTTAATGCTCACTCATGCTGCACCAAGCCCTGGAGCTGTCACTCATGGTGCACCAAGCCCTGGAGCTGTCACTCCTGGTGCACCAAGCCCTGGAGCTGTCACTCCTGGCGCACCAAGCCCTGGAGCTGTCACTCCTGGTGCACCTAGCCCTGAAGCTGTCACACAATTTAGAGTTGTTCGCACCTTGGTGATGTTAGCAACAGTCTGCTCCTCAAGTAAGCGCTTGAGATCCTGCGGCATGCTCTCCACAATTGAGGCGTGTACCGTGTCTCCCTTCTGCAAAGTATACATGCAGAGGAGTTTACATACAGAGCCTCAAGAGCCTCAGATCTGTGCCTCAGATCTCTAGAGGCAAAGCACATTGAAGCATACACTTCGCGGCGCCAGGCCCATGGCAGCCCCAGTATTTGATGAAGCCATTCTGCAGCACAAAGCCTTCAAGATTTTAACTACCGGTACACTTCTACGGCAATGTGTCTTGTGTCCCCAGATGTGCTGCTGCCTGTGAGTTGCCACTACTTTGGTCTTGTGGCTTGTGCAGGACTTGGTGCAGTTTGCGCTGTTTGCAAAGAGACTGCTCGGGTGGGACTTAGAATAACTGTTCATGTAAACTGTGCACCACCTCAGGTTTGCTGCCGGTGCTGCTGATCCTGAAAAGCATCATCCCTTCAACACGACATACTGTCCTATGTATAAATACTCCTATGTATAAATACTCCTATGTATAAATACTCCTCATTTCCATCAAATTTATCGATTGTGTTATACGACCTTATGGTGGGACAAGGCCGTTATTGCCCGTGACATATAGGTAGGGTTGGCCAGAACCGTATATACACACCGTATATGACCGTATGTATGGTGATTTACCTGCCAACAATACCGTAAATACACCGTATATACCTATAAATGTATGGTTCTGGCCAACCCTACATATAGGAAAACGGGGAATTATCAATCACAGCAAGATCCTTGTTCCGACTTCAACAGTGCCTTCCTTCAGCATTGTTTAAGGGACCTAACAGCGAACACGGAAACTTGACACACTCCTTGTTTATGGCAAAACTGCTACTGACTTCCAATGAAGCATGGCATAGAGCTGTAAGCGCGGCAGGCTGCGGTCTGAGCAGTGCGAGAAATATAAAAATGTGAAGCTAGAATGCCATCATACTATTTCTCAAGCCAGACAGTTGTGTTTCCTGACACTTTCCCTGATCGAAACTTCCAATCCTAGATATTCATTTCCCCATTAATGACCAGAATGCCCACCTGTAAGACCCAAACGTCTTCCCTTGCAACAAGACCTGAAGTCAGCAAGCCCAGGATGTAGCTTCCTGCCTCACTCCCATATCCTGTGCATGCGGTGCAATTTAGAGACTCGTCGGGGCACTTGCTATTAAAGCACTGAGGGGCTACACAAGAATGCTCAGTCAGCCACCAACCCAAGGTGTCACTTGGTAGGGTGAGCGAGTACACCCGTCCTTTTAAGTGTGTAGCTGATCAGTTTACAAGGACGCGTTATTTTGGTTTTGCATTGCCTCGACATCATCTTCAGCTTCCATCATGCTTGCGAAGCAGCATCCTGGGATGTTCTACCCTGTCCCGTACATACCGCTCTGGCTCCAAAACGCTGCCTGCCAAACAAGCGGATACTTTAGGCGTAGTGGCTGACTGCTGCGTGCTGCCTCCGCAGCACGTGTATCATAAACGGCAATGTCCGTTGGCAAGAAATTGGCAGCTGTGCTCCTCCTGCGTGATGTGATGCCCCCTGACTGCAGCCATGCTTTGGGAATTGCGGAGTCAGCTACTTTCCGGTGTGCGTAGCTTGTGTATGCAACAGAAGAAGAAAGGAGCAGGAGGGCACCAAAGACAAGTGTTCCTAGAAGCCCGAGGAACAGCAGCTTTTGATTGAGTGGGAACCTCAGCACAGCCTTTTGAAGTTTACTCTCTTCCTCAAGGGTATGATGGCCCACATCAGGAACTTCGTTTACTCCCCGCAACCTCATGTCCCCATATCCAGTCTAAACAGGTTAAGTATATGGAAGTAAGAGCAAAATTATTAATAAATTAGTGTCGAAAATTTTGAGGTGCACTGTTTTACCCCTGTAATCCTGTAAATGAGGATTCAGCATGGGGCGGACCTAACGGCAGCTGGGAGCAATTAATAAGTTGACTGACAACACACACACACACACACACACACACACACACACACACACACACACACACACACACACACACACACGCACGCACGCACGCACGCACGCACGCACGCAC
>Ga0307968_1000148_pt1 | contig 42615 bp, 43 predicted proteins | sample OrgLakmetagen650_FD_201834 | JGI IMG/M metagenome (GOLD analysis project Ga0307968, IMG submission 201834) | Saline water microbial communities from Organic Lake, Antarctica - #650 | ecosystem: Environmental > Aquatic > Non-marine Saline and Alkaline > Saline | place: Antarctica: Organic Lake...
TACTGTACGGTCGGACACCGTCTTTTCAAACAGACCGTACTTGCACCGTATTGTACGGCGTATTACGGTACGGTACCGTAATTACGGTCAAGAAAGCTGAAGTACGGCGTATCTCGACAAGCCTGCAAAATACGCTAAGACGCTGTATTTTAAGAGAGGACGGTCCGTACCGTCCTAATCGTACCGTACCGTCTGACCGTACTTGCACAACACTGTTTATAATCAATTAACAATTATTGTGAGGAGACTGCACTGAAAAGAAATGCAGGATATGTCTGGAGAATCTCTCATGATGCGGTGCCTGGACAGGCATACGCACAGCAGATTGGCCAGAAATAAGCTCCAATTTTCCTGAATAATATACATTATGAAAATAATGTACAAAATTGCTGCCCATTTTGGGGCGTTGAGAAATGAAACTCTGAAACTTCCCTAAACAAGACTGTGACATCGTGATGCGCCATTTTTTGCGTTGACGTTACACAAAAATGCTGAATATTATTATACAAAAAATGCAATCGATTTTTCCCAAATTTTAGGAATTTCCAGGGAATTTCCCCTGATTTCCCCCCCAATATGGACACCCTAGTTGCCGTCTAGGCTTTGACAGCAGTGACGTCGAGGCTCGACAAGGCTTGACGAGGCTCAACCTGCAAGCCTCGTGAAAGCCTAGGCACTGTGAACCTTGACAGTTTTGATGTTGGACACCAGCACAGTGCTACATGTCATCACAAAAAAAAGAGACCAGATCAGGAGGCTCCAGAAAATAAAATTTTGGATAGGCACGTATGATTTTTGGGCTGGACCCCCCTGACACCCCCCCCCCCAAACCCCCCTTCCGGTGCCCCCACCCAGACAAAAAGGGTACCAATCTGCTCCCTTTTTAAATAGGCATCCATTTGCATACTCATCAAGACCTGAAACTGAAGTGTTGCAGAGATATGGGGCAAAAACTGAGAAACGGACGCCCAGGCACACGTGACCTACCAGGCACCCACAACTGGCTTGCACAGTCCCACATTGCTTCCATTTCTTCAAAATTCCACTGACTATCTCATGCTGGCACAATTCTGTAAGTTTGAGGTGAATTGCTGCTCCATTGGCTTGACTCACCCCGCGGCCTGCACCTGAGCGCGTGTGCCTCTGACTTTTAAACGTGTCCACAGACCCCCCTTAACCCAATTTCCCCAAAAAGGGTGCCAGCCGACTTGGCTTGAGCAGAGGATTCCGACAATATATTCGAAAATTTGTAGGAGTGGCCCGGAAGATTTTTGGAGGGGGGGTCCAAAAAGCTTGACCTCCCCCCCAGACCCCCCCCCTTTCTAATTGGACTCATACATTAATTAATCGAAAGCTCTTGACAAGAGGATTCCAAATATATAATTTTTAATCAATTTGACACGTGCCGTCCAAAAGTTATGCTTACTGGAGCCTCCTGGGCCAGATTGTAATTATATTTGTGCTCTATGAATTGCTTGTCACTAGAACACCACTCAGGAAAAGCCCCAATGTACTCCGAAAGCAATCCCAACTCCCTATTAATTTACGACGACAAGCCAGAAGCTGAAAATTTTGTGCCTATTTCTGGAGCCTTTAGAACTAATTTCATCGTGCTCAGTTCGTGAAGGCCTGACTCCAAAACAGTAGCACTTGGTGAACAAAGTTCCTAAGATCAAGGTTAATGAAGGGCTTCTTCTTGAAGCAATAGGCTCTCAATTCATACAGATTTACACAGGACTGAACTTTTTGTATTAAAAGAGGTCCGATGGCACCATTGCCTGTTGGCATACGATGATCCAATGGCACAAGATAGCACCCGATGAAAAATGGCCCCTATTTCTTTTTAGGCGCAATCTTCAGAGGTCGACAACATCGAGATATTGAGATGAATTTAGCAGAGGGGGGACACTGAGGCCCAAAATGGGTATACTTTTTGCATGCTCCTAGGGCAGGTGGCCCTAACTTGCCCGTTGCAAGCTCAGCTCTGCTATATATTTCAATGCAGCTGAGCTTGAAACATGCCAGTTTGGGCCACCTGCCTCAGCAGCCGCGGCGTGAACCTTACTTTTTGAGCAATAATATGCTGTGTCTAACCAGCCAGTGCACCAAATCCGGTGTTTTGAAGTCCTTATAATAAATAAAGATCATTGCAAGAAAAATGGGGCAAAAAGACTAAGTGGTTGGCGAGATATGCAAATTATTGTGCCATTCCCCTTGAAAAGCACCCATCTAGGGTACAGGTGCACGACGTGTCCTTTAGTCCTGTCATTCTGTACGCAGGGCGACTTGTCTAAACCTGAGCACATGCTCGGGTAGCTTATAAAGTCAGCATCAGTTTGAAGCTAGGTCAGGTCCAATTTGATGAAAAGACGTGTGAGTAGTTGCACCTTTCATGCAAAAAGGAGCATGTTTTGGCTTTTGCCCAGTTTCTCCCTTCTGTGAATTTAGTAAAAAAACTTTTGAGCAAGTCTCAGCAACACTGCAAAGCATTTTTTTGGTCATTATTGATCAAATCCCTTCCTTGTAAACTGACTGTTACCTGCACAATTAGTCCTGAAGAAGACACGGCTGTGTAGTGGCTTGAGACCATAATCCCTAGCCCAACACCCATCGGAGTGGTAAGCGAATACATGATGGCCATCAATATCTCTGCAGCAGGATTGCAATTTAAACAGTGGCATCTTGAGCGCAAGCGCTTTTTAGTTGGGAACACACACCTAGTGACATCAAGACGAGCACCATACTTTCACTTTTGCTTGCACCAAGTGAAGTGAGTACATGCTGGATGAATGCAACATACTGCATGTGCGCAAAGGTGCTGCACTTTTTGTGCGCATCGCTTTTGAACTTTAAAATTTACTTTAGCTAAAAGAGTCAATATAAACCTTCGTACTTTATCAATGCTAAGACATTTTCACTGTGAAGATGGCGGTAATGAAGAGGACGTATACACACGAACAAGCACACGCACATTCATACACTAGCCTCCCCCCCCCTAACCCTCCCCAACCCACACTCTTGCCCGCACCCACCATTGTATCTACCAAAATCTGCTGCTGCAACTACGCTCCCCAGTGCTAGCCCCTCTAACAGCTGGTGCACAGCCAGGGCCACAATCAAGGCAAGAACCTGCAGAGAGAGCAAAATGATACGGCAATCAGCACAAAGAAAATGATGCATCAGCAGCAGGACGGTTTGATTCTGGTCCAGTTTGCAGTCGAGGTAGTCGGCACAAGACACAGGATTAGAGGGAACACAGGCACCTATAAACCACAGCGTTTGCAGACTGGATCCTCTGAGACCCTCAGGCTGGGACCTGCAAACCTCAGTACTAGGTACCAGGATAGCCTTCAGGCTCAAGACCTTCGGAATTCTCACCTGAGGCCTGCCTTCAATAGTCACTCCCAGCGACAGTCCGATGAACAGGCTGTGGAAAACGCAGCCGAGCTCCAGCATGTAGGCCATCACCTACGAGCACAGGCAGAGGCTGTTTGTACACCAAACGAATCAATCAACGAGTGTGATGCAAAAGGGTTTAAACCCTCATTTCCTAGTATGAAGTGGTGCAAGTTGGGAGGTCTTTACCGCAGCAAGCAGGGGACATAGTCTCCTTGAAAGGCTTGGCAGGGCTGCTTTGTGGTTTGACCTAAACACACAGATCAACCAGCAACACAAACGCATGCACTCACCTTTTTTTGTGTCGATTGGCTGGTGTGCTGGTGGCTTGAGTGGCTATGCTCTCCGTGAGGATGGACTAAGTGATGGTGACCTGTGAGCAAGGGAGGAAGGTGTTAAGGCTTCAGAGCGAGAGCGACGGAGGAAGCTGTTCAAGTTCTAGAGCGAGAGCGAAGGAGGAAATTGCTCAGGGCTAAGGGCGTGGACAAGGGAGAGAGTGAGAAATTGTACTGATAATCGTCAAGAGATTGTGTGGCTATTCATGTTACAGCGCTAAGAGATCGTATCAAAGGCCATACTTGCGAGCATCATAATTGATGGCACTCTTAACCCTGCCCTTGCTCTTCAAGTGCACGAGAAACACTGTCCCTTTTTAAAATTGAAAGCAAATTACAAAAAAAACAGGCGCTCATTTCTCTTTTCCGCAACTTCAGTCGAGGTTATTTGGCCGTGCTCAGCACGCCAGCATCTAATACCCAACTATGCAGGGTGTGACCAGGGTTGAAATAGATACAGGGTAGTCGGGGCATGTGCTTTGCTCGCTCAGCACATGCTGCACTTGCTAGGACTAACAAAGGCTCAGCGAGCAGCACGTAGTCTTCTTGTGCTTTTCTTGATGTTTGCCGTTGACCAATAACCTCAATCACGCACACATACACACACGCGCTCACGAACTAATACACGCACCAATAACACACACATACACACGAACGCGCGCACACACACAAACACGCACACAAACCATAACGACAAGGACAGCACGTGTCCCTTTAGTTCTGAATAGTTGTTCGTATTTCAATGCTTTGGCGCATCCGCACTCTCAGAATCCGCGCGACACGCTGCACACTCCCCCTGTCAGCTCTCGCGCGCTTGCACCTGCCACACCTGCCACACCTTGAATTAGGGACTGCCCCTGCCATAGCTCCGGCCCATCCACACCCTCTGCTCCGACTGCAATGTGGCCACACCCCTGCTGCTGGTCACGTAGGGTGTGGGGATGGACACCTGTGTGCTGCTGGAACTCAGGGGAGGGGTGGTGCTCATGTGGGTGGTTGTGCCCTTGCAGTTGGCTCTGAAGGGCCTGCAAATGGAAGGGTGTCTGGTTGTGCGGGTGCTGGTGCTTGTGGCTGGCATGATGGCTGCTGAGGTGGCTCTGCCAGTGCTTGCTGGGGTGGACAAGGCCAAAGGGGCCTGTGCTAGCGGGGTTGGGCGCATGAGCGTGCAACGGGGGCGTGATTAGAGGCATGGCCGCTGCAGCAGGCAGCACCAGCTGCTGATGAGGGCTGCCAGCCTTCCCCTCCACCCGCACAATGTGGTGGTGGTGGTGGTGGTGTGCAGGCTCGGCGTCTGCAGGGGTGCTGTTGCCCTCTATAGGGCCTGCAGGAACTGAATTCCCTGCAACTGCTGTTGCTGCTGCGGCGGCGGCTGCTACTCTTGCCCCCTCTCCAAGCCCCTGCCTTCGCTGCTGCTGCTGCTGCAGATCTGCATGCACGCCTACGCTGTGTTCCTCTTTGGGGCTGCCAGCCTCTGCAGTTCCAGGGCCAGCAATGTCGTCTCCGTCTTCTGCTGCAGACATTAAAAGAGGCTGGGCAGCGTCTCCCCCTGCAGCTTTGCGAGCCCTGTGCCCGGCATGACCACCGCCATTGCTGCCGCTCGCGTGGTATTGGTTGCAGCCGTGGATGTGTACTGAGGACTTGGAGTTGTGGGGGCACAGCATCTGGTTGGCCTGCAATGTGTGTGCATGTGTATGTGCGTGTGTGTGTGCGTGTTTGTGGTTGAATGAGCATGTACGTATACGTGCATGTATGTGTGTTTCGTGTGTTTGTGGGCGTGCAGGTGTTTGCGTTGCACATGTGTGTCAGCCTTGCTAGATGAACTAACTCTAGTCATGCTCAGCATGATGTCAGGCAAGCACACATGGCACAGCAAGCAGGCATCACAAACAGCAAGCTACGTAACTACATTTGAATATTATGTTATAATGTACCAGATGACCAGTACTTGATGCATCATGAACAGTTAGTTACATTTCAATTGAGCAGGACATGATTCCCATGCTCGCGTACGTAACACATAAAAAGTGGACAACCCTGCACAATCAAGAACGACACAACAGCGTTAGCAACCCCCTTCTGACGCAGACCATGCATGACAACGGCACCGCAAGAACGCAGATAACTTGTTCCCGTGCTACCCACCATCCCGCCTTTGTAAATTTATTTAGTAGACCTTAAACTGGCCTAACCTCTCACAGCAGCAGGCTTAACATGCATCGCCAGCTTTTGGTACTAAGCACTTCACAAAGAAGCAGTCTTGCAAACTGACTTCTTGGCAACTGCCACCTCCATTGCTCGTAAGGCACGCAACCCAGTGGGCAGGGATGCCACAAACACAAATTACAGAGCAAGTATGTAGGGTTGGCCAGAACCGTGTAAATGTACCGTACATGACCGTATATATGGTGATTTCCCTGCCAAAAATACCGTATATACACCGTATATAAATCACCCCATACACTCACCATGCTCTCAATGAGTACCATCACAAAGATGCCCAGCAGCAGGGTGCTGCCCCCCACCAGCTGGCCCCTTTCTTGCAAGCTCTTGTCCAAGGCCTCGTACGCATCAGGCATGACGTGGCTGCACACACAGACACACAGGTGAGCGTATGCATGCGTAAGGTAGGAATATGGCCCACAGGGCATCAAGCGCTGAGTGAAGGAGACGTGTGCGCGCATTTATACCGCACCACACTTATGGAATTATGCGGTTAAAGCAGGTTAAAGCTGGTTATAGTAGAAAAGAGCGACACAAGCAACACCCTCTACCCTGTTCTGGTTACTCCAGGTTGTATTGTCTTTTCTGGCAGATTTATAATCAGTGGAGGGGCCACTAGTTGTGCAAAGAGAATCAAGGTTTAAAAGCAGCGCCTTTCATCCTCGATTGTCTGGCACCTTTGCTGTATTTCAGTCTAGTGAGGACTGCACATCGTAATCCACTGAATTCAACACTCCCAAGGGCTACCATGTACAGGCTGGACACTGACTCCAATATAAAAGCATACATGCATTACACAAGCATAGAGATTTGTTTGTTGTGTAAAGCAAAAGCTAGAAAGAAGTGATTGCATTGGTTGACACGGTTCCGCCCTCTTTAACAGCGATGCAACGACCTGCAAGCTACAGCTCAACTCCTCACATAAAACCATTCCAGTGCTTGAATCTCATGACACGGGCAGCTGTCAAACTCACATGATGGCCAATGCCAGAATGGCGCCACCAGAGAACGAACGTGTCACCATCTGCAACAGGCTGTCGGGGTTGCGCCATGCCTGTGCACACAAATTCAAATTTGACACATGAGTAGCACGATGGTATGAGGATGTTACACTTTGAGAACCTTCTCTGGCCATATGTTGTTATCAGTGAGTTCATTTGTGCATGCAATTTTATCGCATTTGTTTTTACTTCAACATGCATGGATGACGTACACATGCATTTTGTGTGTATGATGTTGTCCCGGGTCGCATGTGTGTGTGTGTGCATGTGTGTGTGTGTGAGAGAGTAATTTTTGTGTTACATCATATAACTTATATGTGTCTGTCTGAGTGCGTGCACGCGTACATGCATGTGTGTGTATTTGTGTGCATGTGTGTATGTGCGTATTGATGTTTGTGTGTGTAAGGACATGCGTGTATGTGTATGTGCGTGCTAGTGTGTGTATATTTGTGTATGTGTGTGCATGAGGTGTGTACGTGTATGTGCAAGTTAGTGTGTGTGTGTGTGCGTGTGTGTGTGTGTGTGTGTGTGTGTGTGTGTGTGTGCAACGCGTGCTTTCATGTGCGTGCATGTGTGTCTGCCTAATTTGTGTGTTTGTGTATATGCATGTACGTGTGTGTGTGTGTGTGTGCGTATGCGTGTGTGTGTGTGTGTGAGTGTGTGTGTCTGTGTGTGTGTGTGATTGTGTGTGTGTGTGTGATTGTGTGTGTGTGTGTGTGTGTGTGTGTGTGTGTGTGTGTGTGTGTGTGTGTGTGTGTGTGTGTGTGTGTGTGCGCGCGCGTGTGTGTGTGTTTTTTGTATATTTGTGTGTGTGTGAATGCCACCTGTAGGAGCAAAGGTGTGAGAGCTCCGAGCAAACCAGCCGCCAAAATGATGAAAATGCTCGCCACCCGCAGATCCAGGGTAGTGGCAGGGTTGATGTCGTTGTCACTTTCATTCATGGTGAGTGTAATTAATTACCTATATAAATTTCAATTTGTTGACTGCGGTACACTTTCGTACGGTTGTATAAATTAGACCGTAGTGGAAATATGGCATCAAATCAATTCTCTGTCTTGCTAGTTACCTGATATAGCCTCCAAACTGTTTTCCGTCCCTCCACCCCTTTTCCTCTGCGTCGTTACGGTTATCTACTTAAAATTTTAGGAATTGGGGGGAAGCTGTATGCTGCTTGCATTGCACCTGAATAGCCTCGCTCATGGCATTATTGCTGTTTATCGGACGGGCTTGCTCAGAACACAATAAGGCATGCCGCTGTCACAATGGAATTAGCCGTTGCCTTATATATAGCATCAAATTGGCATGAATCGCTTTGAATAAAAACTGTCCTCGGTAGAATGACGGAGAGCAGCAGATCCCTTGGAATCCCTGGTCTTTTCTGACCTGTTGACTCTTATAACTTCAGATAAAGGTTGTGCATTGTAGCTTTCTATTTTGCTATGCCTGCAGGTCTAGTCGCTCTGTTTTCTGTCACTAAAAGTGTATATTGCGTTAGTTACAGTCACTCGCCGAGAGTCGTCAGATGTTGGATTGAGTTACTGGGCCGTTAAATTCCTCAAAAAACGACAAGACACCTGCATTTTAAAAAATCGCTGGGACTAGGGCAGTGGTACAATGGGAGCAGATACTGCTCATCTACTCTCAGGCATACCAGCCTTGCACCGCTATGACGTGCACCAGGAAGCAACCAAACTCCATCAAAGTATTCAGCAAGATCGCTCAGGTCATGCCTGTGCTCTTTTTTATAAGGATGCTGGCAGGTTGTGACCTGAGCTGATGATATGAAGGTCTTCAAAGGATGCACCACATCTAGCGCAACTTGATCCAGGTTCTTCTTTGGGATGATCAGGGCTGAGAAGGCATCCAGATGCGGTTAACAAAAAACCTGGAAGCTTGTGCAGCAGGCGATGCACCGCCCTCAGCTAAATTGGACATGGACTGGTTGATGAGCATATCTGCGCAGTGGGTCAGCAGGCGATAAATTGTCATCACATTCAAAATGCAATGACATGGTGCAAGGCCCTTGCTTGTACGGTTTTACTGTGTGTTGTAGTGTATCATCAAAAATCCAAGATGATCACCAGCATCCGTCAAAAGTGAAAGATTGCTAGCAAAGAAGCTTTATATACAAGTCGGTTCAAGGCATACAGCAGGCCGGGCATTGCCAGGTCCAAATAAGCTGGGAGCTGAGAGGATGGCACGCAAAGGTGCTCACGTACAATTTGCGTAAGTGCGTGCGCACACGCAGGGCACACACAGGCAAACGCCCATAGCACAAAGAAGTCCTTGGCTGCAGAAGGATGGGAATACTTTCAGAGGGGCTGAGGCTTAAGTTTGAAACTAACCAGTTATAGGGCCCATACCTGATCGGCCGCGGCGTGAACCCTACTTTTTGAGCAGTCATATGGTGTATCTGACCAGCCAGAGCATTGAATTGAGTGATTTTTGGTGTTTTGTAGTTCATAAAATAGATAGTTCATAGCAAAAACACTGAAGCAAACACCATGTGTTAACGAAATGTGCAGGTTATTGCCATTCCTCATGCAAAGCACCCAACTTGGGTACAGGTACACGACACACGACATGTGCATTTAGTCCTGTCATTTCTTACACATGGCGACTTAACTAAGTCTGAGCACATGCTCTAGTAGTAATTTGCTCTAGTAATATCAGCAACAGTGAAAACCCAATTTGGGTTCGATTTGGTGAATTGACGTGTAAGTAGTTGCCCCTTTAATGCAAAAAGGAGCATGTTTGGACATTCGCTCAGATAACCCCCTCTGAGATATTTTACAAATACGTTCAGCTGATCATTCACTTACTTTCCGGTGCTCCCAAATCCGCGAGATAAGTCAGTATAAGTACAAGTACTACTAATATTTGGTGATAGGAATATGGCCAAATTTTCCTGAAGCCCCGTAAACTGGTGATGCGCTTGGCAGTTGTGGATTAGCATCACCAACTCAATTAAATTGCTACGTTAACCGTTAACCGGGAACTGCAGAGTTCTCTGCTTGCAGAAAAACTCTAGTTCCTGCAGGCGGGAGACTTGTGTTACTTCGCACAAAAGTGCATGCTTCCCCTTATCCTGATAGTTTGAGGCAAGATTAGTTTTGCTTACCTGCGCAGTGCAGCTTCCTTGTCCCCTTGTCGTGCCAGTGCTTTCTTTCCGTTTTTGCGGGCAGGCATGGGTGCCAACGGCCCAGTTGTCCGCGTGGTTTTACCCTTCCTTGTTTTCTCAGTCTCCTTTTTGACTTTTCGGTGCTTTTTCTCAGTCTTCGTTTGTCCAGATGTAATTCCTCCACCTCCTGAACGAGCCATAAAAGAACTGCGTTTACAAACGTGGCTAACAAAGGTAAGCAAACGTCTATGCGTGTACTAAGAGCTCTATTCCAGCTCGTTCAGTAGGAAGGACAAACTATTATTGCAATTACAGAGTGTGAATGTTTGAACTTTGATCCTCTCTTCAGCTTGTGGAGTCCACACTTCCAAAGATTTGCAGGTCATGCAAAAGCTCATGATCTTGCAATACCAAAAGTGGGCATTTTGCCAGAGGGGGTTATCTGAGGCCCAAAATGGGTATACTTTTTGCATACTCCTAGGGCAGGTGGACCTGACTGGCAGGTTTCAAGCCCGGCTCTGATATGTAGATTCCAATGCAGCTGAGCTTGAAACCTGCCAGTCAGGTCCACCTGCCTCAGCAGCCACGGCGTGAACCTAACTTTTTGAGCAATAACATCCTGTATCTGACCAGCCAGTGCACCAAATCCTTACAACTTATAATAAATAAAGATCATTGCAAGAAGAATGGGGCAAAAAGACTAAGTGGTTGGCAAGATATGCAAATTAATGTGCCATTCCCCCTGGAAAGCACCCATCTAGGGTACAGGTGCACAACGTGTGCTTTTAGTCCTGTCATTCTGTACACAGGGCGACTTGTCTAAATCTGAGCGCATGCTCGGGTAGCTTTAAAATTCAGCATTAGCTTGAAGCTAGGTTGGTTCTAATTTGATGGAGTGACGTGTGAGAAGCTGCACCATTCATGCAAAAAGGAGCAAGTTTCGGCTTTTGCCAGATAACCCCCTCTGGCATTTTGCTTGCATCCACGTGTTTTTGCAAAAAACTGTCCATCATGGTACCCTGCAAGTCTGTGTACTCCTGCATGCAAAACACGTGTTTGCCTCTCCGTCAGATCCTTTATTCTATCAAAGGTCAAACATCTGTCTGCATGGAGTGGGTGACTCGGTCATCAGAGCTATATTTGGAGGTCACTAGCTCACAGTTTAGATTTAGGGAGAAGAGGTAGAGAGAAGAGGTCTGGATAGCGTGGTTGGAAGGCTGGGATCACATACATTGTACCACAATTAGCCTTGCATTTTAAACCTATGTATAGCAGCAGGACCAGTATTGCTAGCAAGTACGCTTTGCCAATTCGTTTTGCTCTTTTTTTGGTTTTATTTTCTGCTATTTAAACCAACAAAGTTTCTGGCCTTTACATATTTACTGCTAAGTAATTCAAAAAATTCTGCAGAAAACCAACAATGTTTGACACAAAGAGGTCCCTTTCTAGGGAATTGACCTTGCTCTTAGCATAACGTCTTAAAAATTAAGAGTTGACCTTGTAGAAAATCCGCCGCCATCTCACGATGCAAACGATATAAAACCAGCTTTCAAGTACGTTGTTGATTGTACCAGACATTGACTCCTTGAAGTTGTACTCCTTACACGACTTGGTGTAATGCTGCAAAGACACACAATTAATTTGTTAGAAGAGTAAATTTTTATACATGGGACGTACACTTTGTAGAACTCAAGTACTGTGAAGATACCACGCTGTAGACTTTGCCGAGAAATGAATGCCTCTGAGGGCCAAGTGCCAACAAGACTTCTGGCCAAGGTACATTCTGCTGCTTAATTGGAAACAAACCATTTTAGCAGATACAAATACGAGTGCCAGTGCGTAGTAGTTCAATTGCTTGCTCGGCATGGGGCAAAGCGTAGGGAGCTTGCTTTCACTGCTTCAAGTACTGCTTTCATAAAGTCAGGACGCAGCTCACGCATTGTAACATCTGTGAGCCACCCCGGTCCATCTTTGACAGCAGCTTTAAACATTTGCAGCATCTGGTGTGTCGAGGAGTTCAGGTGAAGAAAGTGGTACAGCTGCACCTGCGTACATGGGATTTAATTTTGCGTCATACCTGCTTTGTCTATGTGCGCCTGTGCCACGTGTGCTCATTGACTGCAGAGCAATAAATGAAACCTTTCTGGTTTGCGCTGTTGCACTACACTCCCTCCTTTTCCCCCTACCCGGCAGTTGACACGCAATACGTTGAGCATGTCCTCCAAGCACCTCTTCTCGGGGTCCCCTCTTGGGTAATGATCATCGATCATATTATGGTACTGATTGCCATGGCATGGTGCATCTCCAATATGGATTATTGTGCGGACTCGGCTCCTACAAAAGGTCCGTCCAGGGCATACATATTTACTCCACAGGTGAGTACATCAAAGTTGGTGGTCAGAGTGCACCAACCAAAAAGCAATCTTCAAAACTTGCCTCCAATCCATCACAGTAGCTAGCTCAATGGCTCCAAAGATGCCCTCTGCTGTGTCACAGTTGCATACAACTTGCAGGCGTTGGATGCACGCCTTGAAGGCTGGCATGTCGTATGTGAACTGGCAGACATCGTGTGTCCCTGCAGAGAAATCCCTGACGAAACAAAAAGGAAAGACCTTCTTTTGCCATGCGGTATGGTGTCAAAAGATTTATTGAGGTGGCATATTAGTAGAGTTAGCCATGGTACCATCCTGTGAACATTCGTGAGATAAATTCAAAGGAGCCATACCAAGAAACATGCTACACGTGCAGAAATAAAAGCCTAGTAGATAGGACCTTAGTGATCGCTGCCTAATAGTTTCCCTGTTACTCCTGAGATTATGGAAGACTCAAGAAATTGGAAACTTTAGCAAGTGTTACTCCAAAATCTCAGATCTAGATACGGTAGCTTGCCATTTCTAGGCCTCTACACTTCAGAGAGAGCCCTGCTCAATACTCCTTGTAAGAACACCAGAACGGACTTGCACCTGTAAGCAATGAATCTAGCACGTAGCTCAAGCGCCTCCTCGTGCTGGATCTTCTCTGCAATCTCTAAAATCTTGTCTTTGGCTGCTGCGATGACATTTGACATGCTGCCTGTCGCATCTAGCAGAAAAAGCACATCAATAGAGCGTGATCGGCGCACCCTGGCGGCCTGCATTTGCGAGTAAAATTCAAGTTGGGTGCCACATTCCGTGCAGCTTTGAGCTCATTGGTAGGTTCCCCACATACCTCATCATCCACTACAGGTCCAGCTGGCAGGGACCCATGGACAACAACTTTTTGGGGGGGCCTTTTCAAAATATTGGTAATTTGATGAGAGCTCATTATTATTGATAATTAATATATAAGTATTATAAAAATTGAACTGGAGTTGAAAGGTCTGTATTGTGAACCAAAACGTTATGGAAACTCGACCTTTTTTATAATGGTTTTACAAGTGAACGAGGGAGGGGGTGAGCAGCCTTCCCTGCGTCATTTGCCTTGTTGCAGCGAGTCACTTGTTTTTGTATAATCGGAAGTGAATAATACATTAAGACTCAGTGGGCACTTCTCCAGTGCCGGAACTGAGACAAAACGAATTGTAGACACAATTTAATAACAGACAGCAGTATAAGTAGAGAGTTACGTCACACCATATGCACACAAACATGTGTTGTTGGAGGGGGGGGTCTAACGATATACCTTTTAAAGCATATAAGGACCCTTTAATAGGAGCTGGGGTAGCAAAAATTGAAGGCCCCAGAACAGATAAACTAGATGGAAGGAACATGGCTAAGAAAATAACTTCCTGCTTTGTACAATACAAGCCCACAAAAGTTATAGCTGTCCTGCATGCGCAGAGATTACAGGAACGGCTAAAATAAAATTCAACTGCTCTGATTGAGCTGAATATTTCCTGAGTCTTTGTATTAAACATAGTTTGGATGTACAAAGAAATGCAGGATGTAAAGGTCCAGCTGTTTTTCAAGGGGGTTTCTTAGGTGCTACGGCACACACCTTTCCTACCTCACACAGACCCATGCGCAAAATATTTAACCTGCAAGAAAGCAAACATCCTCCGAGTTAATTCCAGTCACTTTGGTTGATGAGCACAAAGATCCGTTGCACTGCTGATGCGACCCGTTCGCCAGTTATTCATTTTTTCTTGGTCATGCCTCACTTTTGCCGGTCACTTACACCGTCCGCGTCATTTTCATTGCAAGTTGATTATGATTCCCATAGGTGATAGATGCAGGGTACTGCCATCTTCTGCCTAATAATACAATATTTGACAGTATAGCCACAGTTGACCGTTACAAAAGCTGCAACACCACTTGCTGGCCTCGTAGCAGCAGTGTACCTAGTGAGCGGGGTGCAAAATGCATGCTTGGCCATAAAATTCCATTTCATCAGCAAAGAACAATAATTACAGGAACTGGTCATTTGAAGATAATGTGCAGCTTGGACCTGCTGACTATGCCTGCATAACAATGGCATATAAAGCACATCTCTTCGCCTATAAATTTCAGGTCTTGGCAATGCGCTGCAGTACTGTGCTGCAGTACTAAGAGCCATTTTGCTCATGCCAGGTCTTGAAGGACAGCAGAGGCATCGTTATTCCAGTATGTCCATGGTGGGTGACTGGAGTGTAAGCCACCAAAACAAAGTGGTAAAACCGGCGTGTGCTGGAGCTGGAGTAAATGGGCAGTTTCGGGCAAGTGATAGAAGAGGCAATGAGGGATGCCTCCACATGTTGATGCACTCCACACTATTTACTCCTATGTGCCTCAGACTGCTTTGAAATTGAAAAGGTCTGCGGAGTCTGTCAAACCTGAGGCACACCTCCCCGGCCTGTTAATTCTTTACATATACAAATAACACCAATACACCATAAATGCAGGTTTTGAAATCGTCAAAGTTGTAGGATTATGGTTCAACATCAAACCTAGTCTGCGGCCAACCTGCTTTACACCCAACAGCTTTAATACCTGCAGCCAGAAGGATATAGTACCAACAAGCGAGAGAAATTGACTTCCTGCCAGACCGCATACAAAATAAAAAACAACGCCAAAACGGATTGAGCCTGCGTGCATGAAAAAGAAGACTCCAGAATGGGGAGCTGGTCTAGAAGCAGGTCTAGCCTTGCAGCGTGACCACCTGCTGCTTCACAAGAGCCACTGGCTGGTCATTTTGGTCCTTGTAAATTATTCCTGGCCGAAGGCAGAACACAACCACTCTGCAAGGAAAAGAAGGTGATACGATGGTAAAGGTTCTATTCCGTTTGCATCATGAGATGTGGAGGTGCGTAACTTACAAGGCCTGATCACAACTGCTAAACAGCTAGAGTCACAACTGCTCAAAATAACTAAGAAAGAAAGGCAAATGTGAGGACCAAGGAAACAAAAGGATGAATTCAGCAGTTTTTGCAAGATGAGGTCATGGTTACAGGAATGCATTTAATTATGCGATGCAAAGCAACATGATGCATTCTGCAGCGATTTCAACTTGTTCTATCCTTTCACATTTCACAAACTTGCAGTGCTAATGCTTACTCATCCCGCTACATACAGCTAATTATAACCCACTTCTTATAAGAACAGTTTCGGTAATACCTACTATCCTCTCACCTCTCCTGCACCTCGCTTCCAGGCTGAGCACACAGAACCTTCAGAGGCTCATCACACAGCTTTTGGTCAAAGGGCACAGGCTCAGGCATGAAAGAAATGTGGACGCCTGGGAGGCTGCCGACCAGCAGATGAAGCTTCACAATTAGGCGGGAGAGCTCAAGCATGCTGTTCCAAAGAGGCAGAGGCATTGGTCCAGGCAGGATTATAGTTGAGAGCTTGTGCTTTTGATCCTCAAACAAGTGAAGGATTTCTAAGGAGAGGGAGTTGGGGCCTAGGCATTGCTGTTGCTGCTGCTGCTGCTGCTGCTGCTGCTGCTCCTGCTGCTGTTCAGCACCACAGTATTTCAGATACCAGGCACGGAACATGGCTGTGCGTGTGTGAGCTGCTGCTGCAAAAACACCCTGATCTGCGCTGACCTGTGTGCATACAGAGCATGTGTACAAATGTATGTACGTGCTTTTTGGCAAAGTTCATATGCTATTTGAGGATCTTCACCTCAGTAGAGGAGTTTGATGGTACTCGGTTTCTTAATGTGGGGATGGCATTCACTGCCTGTATATTTTTTTGTTGGTATCAATAATTTGATTTTGTTCCAAGATTGTTTTTAAAGAGACAGAGTTCTAACCAGAAAGGTTTTGACCTAGATTATTTTGCACGTACCTGACATGCGTCCTCAAAAGCAGTGATGTCTGGCCAAGATAGCTGCTTGGCATTGTCGAGACAGCATTTCAACAGGTGGTGCTGCACAGCTGCCAAGGCAAGGGTGGTATTCTGGCTGCCACAAAAGTGGATGAAGGATCGGGGACCAGCTTGGCACCAAGTGCGTATCTGCAGATTTAAAGCAACCAGATTCAGCAGTCTGACTTTTTATGCCAAGGAAACCACTGATACTTTAAATGCTTTTGGGTTCTTGGAGAGTAAGCAGAAGAGGGTAAGAGATCACTTTGGCACTTTAAAAATTACACAGCGCAGAATGCAAGCATATATTGAGTTGGGTGCAGACTTGCTAAGAACCTGCAGCGGTTGTATGTATTATGAATTATGGCACATACAGACCTCCATGTGCAAAGTCAAACACAGGAGCCCGACCATCTGAGTCGTTGGAACAGCAACTCAAACGGAAGATGAATTGCTGCTCCTGTTGGTATCAAGAGCTCATATCTTTACAAGTGGAAAGTAGTACTTTTTTTCTCACCCTAGGGTAACCAAAGCATGATCTGTGCAGGACATTCCTGCCCAGACCCATTCCTAGCCAGACATCTTACCAGTGGTACTTGCACTATTCCCGCTTTCAGAATCATTCTAGAGACACGCTCCACTTCTAGGGCAATGCTCTCAACCAGCATGCGCTGCTCAAGGCTGCCAAATCCTGCTTCAAAGCTCAAGCTGGTGACTGTGGCAGGCGTGGTGTATGAGCCAGGGGCTGAAGTGCTAGTCTCTGATCTTGCTGCTGCTGCACGAAGCTGATCCACTTCTTTCTGCAACAAAATCAAGGTTTACAGAATTCTGTAAAACACATCAGTGTTGCAGAACGTGAGGCAGTAACCCAGCTGTACATATTAAAAAGCTAGGCAGACTGAGGTGCTGGCCCACAAAACTGGAATTCTTAAACCGTCTGCACATAGGATATTCTGAGCAAGAGAGTTTGGAACTTGCTGAGATCAACGTGTAACACTATTCTTTTGATTTATTGCAGCAGTACTGTCATGGCAAAGTGGAGTCACCCTGTCACTTGCAAACGTGTGTTAAAACTGACCTGAAGAACGAGTAGGTCACTCTCAATTGTGTCCTTCTCCCAGATTGCTGAGGCAATGCGCTCCTCGGCAGCCAGTCTTTCGTCTTCCCAAGAAGCCTCTTTAGCCTTGGCTTCTTTCTTGCGCGTGCTGAGAGTGGCCTCCAGATCAGCAACACGAGCCTGGTTAAAGAAAATTGGTCCTCTAAACCAGTATTTTTAGCAAATTTCTGAGTGCAGCGCCAGCTGCCGATCTTTTATTCCAGCACTTTTTGCTCATCTTCACGCTTCCTAGGCGTTTGAAAACTCCTTGCATAGTTACAATCAACAATAATTCCTGAAACTCATTTCATCTCGTCTCATAGTGCAAAATGATGGGATAAGGTAATAAGATAAAAGGTAGTATCCCATATCCCTGTCAACCTGCCCAACTCTGTTTCACACCACACTCACAGCACCACAACTACTGCTCACAAGAAACCCCAGCCAGTCACTCTTTCCCTATCGACTGCCCCCTGCACATTCTTATTCCCTGTCTATTGGAAGTGAATGTAGCCTCTACATCATTATAATACACCTACGCAAGCAAGGTTCATTGTACCTCATTAAGCGGTCACATAGCAGAGAGCCCTACTTGAGGTTAAGGCTAGCTGAAATTACCTGCGCTGTTTCTAGGCGCTGCTGAAGGTCACGGGCTTGTTTCTCAATTTGCTTGCCTGTGCTTTTGAGTGTGCTGATCTGAGCAGCCTGCTGCTGTTGCTGCTGCTGCAGCTGTTGCAGGCACTTTTGCTGTTCTTGCTCCTGTTGTTGCTGTTGCCTCTGTTGCTGCTGCAGCTTCTGTTGCGGCTGCTGTTTCTGTTGCTGCTGCTGCCCACTACTGTCTCCGCACCTGCAAACAGATGCATGATGGGAGGTATGCGCAAAGCTGCTATTCAGTGTGCGACAGTTCAGTGTGCAGTAGAGAATTGTCCCTTGGGAAGTTACGGAGCTTCCCACACTTGAAGAGCAATTGCCACCGCCTATTCATTGCTGATTGTCAGAACAGCAAAGCTTTCTAGATCTGACTCACTTACATGCAAAGGAGATCGCAGGTCGCCTAGTATGTAGTGGAGCAAGCATAAGAGATCACATGCAGACCAGCTGCATCTAGAAGAATATGAAATTATTACGATCGAACTGTGCGCTGCACATCCTCCTGGGTGCCAACACTGAGCACTGATTATTACAAGACAGTAAGGCATGGTATTATGATCCTGCAATCATGATACAGGCTGCAAGGAATGAGTATGCATGCTTCTTATATTCCCCAGTCCTTACAACTGCACTCCTTTATTCCTCATGACAACAATCTTTTGCAATGCCTTCCTGCAACACACAATGCAAAGGCCATTCATCAAATGAACACACCTTCCCCCAGTGAGAAAGGAGAAAATGCCACGATTTTGCTTTGTGTTGGGCTCTTGCTGCTCTTGCTGCTGTTGTGGAGGATCGTTTGCTGGCCTGGTACGGTCCATGCCGTCTTGCTCCTCAAGAGGCGGCTTGGAAGGGAATGGCTGCCACGCCTCTAGTGCCTCACTGTTGAAAAGCGGGTGCTGTGGCTTCTGCTTTGGCTGCTGCTGCATATATGTTTGGGGAGAAAAGGGGGAGGAAATGTTGCCGTTCTCGGGTGCAGTGCCGTTCTGGTTGGCTGCGGCCTGAGTGTAAAGGCATTCAAGTTCATGCCACATAATCACGTGCAATAATTAGTTACCTGAAATTAAGAGGGGGAGCTGGATTTTCTAGGAATTATGTTGAAACAGCCTCTCAATTTCTGCTGCAGATGTACCGCCAGACAATACGTGAGGCAGCCGATGAGCGGACTTACGTGATCCTCATGAAGCAGACCTTCCTTTACTGTGCTGCTCTCTGCGCGTGGGTGTGCATAAGTGTGTGTGTGTATATACATGTGTGTGCATGTATGTATATGTGTGTGCGAAACCCACCCATATTCTTGCCGTCCTGCTTTTTAGCTTGTCGATTTCTGCGATTCCTGCTGGTCATTAAATACTTTTAAAAGTCCATCGGCGTTTTCATACCCGGCGTTTTGTGACGGTCCGTGAATTTTGTCTGTCTGCCCCATTAATAATATTAATAAAATTGATGTAATTTTAAGATGGCAATGCGCAACTCCATGATTCAGCCGGCCAAAAGGAATACGATTGTTGGTGTGGACCTGGTATGTGGGGGCCTGGCGCGTTTAGAGAAGAGAGGCATTGCAATTGGCATGAGTTTGTATTGCCCATGAAACTCCCTACAAATGTGGGAGCACCACAAGATCTGGAATAAAAACATCTGCTGTTCCAAAAAGTGATATGCAATGTGGCGTGCATCTTCCCTGCTTGCGCTTAGGGGACGTATGGGTCAGGGTTTTCTGTTGGATTCGCGCGTGATGGCCGGCAGCACTTTGTCGAGGTACTACAACGGCCTTCTGAATGTGATGAAGTATAGTGCTGTCACAGCCTATGTTTCATCGCAAGAGGGTTCTTTGCTGCTGCTGTGGGGATCTTGCACGCAGTCTGTTCAACTCTGTGTATTCTGCTTCACATTAAGGCAACCTCTGGACGCTCATCAGTTCTGGACGCTCTGTGTGCCTATGCAGTTTGAGGATTGGCCTGACCAGCCCCAGCCGTACCCAAAAACTCTATCAGGTGAGATATTTGCATGCACAAAAGAAACTTCAGACGTAAGCACCTCGCTGTTTGGTTGTACATCTAAAAGATAATAGGGAGTTTGAAAGTTATCAAGTTGACATACGGCACCAATCTGATCTAGACACCCCTGTACAAGAGGTGATTGGCATGCACAGTGCTTCCAGCCATCCAGACTGTCACTTGGCAATATGAGTGTGTTACTACGTTTCATGTTACTACGTTTTATGTTACTATGTTCCATATAAAATTATATATATGCATATGCATATCATTACACTAACGGTCTGCAATCATGTTCTCCCTCTGCTCAGCGTTGCTGTACAACAGCAGCAAGCAGGTCTTGTCCATAGGCTGGACCGCAGAAAAACAAATGCAGGAGATGCCCGAGCAAGAGCAGGCTCAGCATCAGTAGGTTATTTACGCTGTAGTTTTTCTGAAGTGAAAACAAGCAGCAAATGTTTCTCACCCTTTGCAGTCGTTATAGCATACCGGGGACTTCTTGTTTGCCTTGACATTGAAAGGAAAAGCGCTGTTGATAGTTTCAGCTTGACATTCACCTTTGCTCTTTTTCCCGTACAACATCTGCAGGCTGGTCAAGGGGTCGCTCTTCAAGCTGGGAATGCACGACACTGCGACGGCATCCCGCCTGCCTTTTGGGCTCACCCCTGGACAGGCAAGGAAATGTTTTTCAGGGGGATGTGGAATAAAAAAATGAATGTTTGCCTGGTATTGATACTACCACCAACAAAGCGCTGCTTTGTGTGTAGGTGGTGGGGGATTTTTTGATCCACTTGAAGCCCATCATTCTTGACTATTTGCGGCAGCGTGTTGGCCTAGGAGCAGCAAGGCCGGATCAGATTCAGTGGTACGTTTCCAAGGTCTAATGCTGCTTTGACTTGCACGTAAATCTCCCGTAAATTGAAAGTTCCATAAATCAGAGAGCAAAATTCAAAAGCAATTGAATGTACGTACAATCCAGGTGCCTCACCCTTCCTGCCATGTGGACAGATGAGGCAAAACAAAGTGAGTAGAGCGTGTTTTTAGCGTAGAGCTTCAGCAGCAAAGTTGCTGTGACAATAGCCAAGCTTTGGCCTCAAGCGTTACTTTTTACAACCAATCATTCCCAATGAACATATCGTTAGCTCCAAAGCCTGTACATTTAACACACTGTCCCTTAATTGAATGTTATCACCTACTTCATTTCAGTCATGAGGAGGGCAGCCCTTCGAGCAGGCCTCATCCGGACAGAAGACAGTGGTAAGTTGCAAGTTTGAAGGGAAACTCAAAATGGCATTGTAGGCGTGGACTTATTAGGTCTGTTTCGGAATAGTATGATTGACCAATTCTTCACAATCTATCCTCAAATCAGATGCGCTGTCCCTCATCTTGGAGCCTGAAGCAGCTGTGCTCTACTGCCTGAAAAATGAGGCCCCCCGCTTGCTCCCAGGTGAAATGCTAGCCTGCAAACTTGATTTACCCTTGTAAAGACGAATGCTTCTGATAATCGCTAAGGCAATGGAATGACATGATACACGTTAAACCGTATAAATAACTCATACGTTTGCAATTTGGCAACCTTGGCTTTGTGATGCCTCAGGGGACACTGTGATGGTTTTGGACTGTGGTGGTGGCACAGTTGACACCACAGTGCACAGCTGCAAGAGCAGAGGAGGGGCCCATGTATTCCTCGAAGAGGCAGTGTGTGCTGATGGCAAGTGACATTCCTTTAATTTTGCTTTCTACTTGCTAGATCCAGCATGCTGCTTGATGTCCATGTACTGCACCTTTCTTTTGGACCGCGCATTAAGCAAGTTTACAAAGCAGTACAATTCACGATGTTTTCCTACTTATCCACAGGCGCGCTCTGTGGGGCAACAAAAGTTGATGAAAATTTCATGTAGGTGAAAGTAGTTAATAATTTCACTCAGTTTGTCATGCATTCAAAATGCAAAAAGCTCAAGGCTCCATTCCTACTTAAAAACAACTGCAAATTGTAGATCTTCTTCGATTTGCAGATCCTGAGCACAAAGTAAGAGATTTACAGCTCAATGAAACTAGCACCTGCGTCTGCAGGTGCTTCCTGAGAGAACAAGTTGGTGCAGAAGCATACGAGTCTTGGGTCCAGAATTCACCGGCAGAAGTGGCAGTGACACTTGCCAAGTGAGTAAAGCACGCTTTCGTTGCTGCACTGCCTGAGCGCTTGATTTGTGCCTTACGTACATATCATCCCAGCATCTTAATTTCCTCTTTAGCAGTACGTCATTAAAGCATGTCGCAAAAATAAAATCGTTTGCATTTACAGGTTTGAAGCTGTGAAGAGACGCTTCAAAGGGCCACACGCTTGTTCAAGCAGCGCATCCAGCTTTGCTGACGACGAGCTTGGGGATCTCAACCTTGACGATGTGGAAAGGTAGACGCATGGAAATTGCATACATCTCCAACAATTTCTACTTTGTGCAATGCAAGTTTGTCAAAGTGGCTGGGCTCACATCTGCTTAGATACTCATTTTGATATGCATTCACTGCAGTGCACTTTACGTGACTCGTACAATTTCTTGTGTGCACACAGGATCCCTTTGATGCCCGGACTGCACGCTCTGATGCACGAGGATGACAAAACAAGGCTCCGCTGCGAGCAGGTGCCTTGTTGCGCAGCATGTTCATTGAACAAAGCGGCAATAGATGCAGTCTTGCACGAGATATGCTTCACGGCACGGATTGCGCATCAGACATCTGGCTAGAGTGCAATTGACTTGTCTTATTGTGCAGGAGTCGGATACAGACCTGGATTTGGACCAGGAATGCCTGTCAAAGCTCTTTGCAGGCCCGATTGAAACTACGATTGATCTTGCCAAAAGGCAGCTGGCTTCACTTGCCACTAAGTGCTCAAAGGTCAGATGACAACTTGTGCCGTTTTGATTTGCTGTGTTTGTAACTGTCACATCATTTCTGTTCCTATGTGTCACATCACGCAGGTGCTCATTGTGGGAGGTTTTGCCTCTAGCCCCTACCTTCAGGTATGGAAATCAATCTGCAAGTCAGTCATCGCTGTAAGATATGTCATTTATCACCGTAAGATATTTCATTCTATCATCACTTATCGCTGTAAGATCTGTTTTGTCAACAATAGAAATGTCCCTGCATTTTCCATCACTTCATGTGCAGGCATGTGTCCGTGCTGCATTGAAGGATGATGTCGGCATCATTGTCGTCCCTCCACGACCTTATGCAAGTGTGCTGCAAGGTGGGTGGCAAACTTCATAAACAGGTAGCAGGCCTTCGTCAGTCACCACTTCCATACATAGATCATAAAAACTTTGCAGGCAATAAAAACCATTCCCCTCATTGATCAAGGAAAAGAAAGCCACATCGGCACCATGAAATCCACCTGAACTGAATGCATTTATCAATTGCTGCCATGCCAACTTCTTCGTATAAAATGTGTATCCTTACAGGAGCTGTGCATTATGGCACAGACCCAGATCTGGTGCATGCAAGGAGGGCACGCATGACATATGGCGTGCGAGCATGCATGCCGTACGAAGAAGGTAAGCAAGCCAGATGTAAGTCATTGTGAGCACACACTGTGCTAGGGAAGCCATTTAGGGCTTGCAGTACCAAAAAACAAAGTCTTGTGCTTTTGCAACTCTAACCAGTTCTGATATTTTGATCAGAGCAAGCATGACCTTGTTTGCTTTGTAGGTGCCCCCGGCAAATTCTGGCATGAAGAGGAGTCTTGCTTCTTCTCAGACGCCGCATTCTCTCCGTTTGTATTCCGAGATGAGCTGGTAAAACCTACTCTGCCAACAGCTTTTTTGTTTTTCAAGTGTGGCCACAATGTAATTAACTTGAGTAATTGACTGTAGTTGACTATAATTGACTGTAATTGACTGTAATTGACTTGTGTGCAGGTAGAGAGCAACCAGATGGTGGATCACTACTTCATCCCACTCTCAGCAAATCAGCCCAATGTAGAAATTGAACTGTATGCAAGCTCCAAGACAGACATCCAGTGAGTTTGCTTTTTAATCAAACATCAATATGTGACTTGTTGGATTTGGCCTGACTGGAGGTTTTATCTCATTTGTCATCAGGTAATTGCAAAGTGGGTTTCTGGATTTCCTTGAGATATATCCTATCTTTGCACTTGCTCTTCAGGTACATTAGTGAGGATGACGACGCAACTCGGTCAGTAGGGAGCATGCGCATTGAGCTGCCACCAGGTGTGTGTGTGATGTCGTGATGTCATAACCCAGGTTAAGAGGATAGTTTTGCTTCTTTGCAAGCTGAGATGACTCGACAAGAGAATACTTTTATTTGCATGCAGGAAATGCATGGGTTAGCTAACAATGATCTGTGACAAGTGCAATTGAGACCCCTCTGCCCATAAATGAAGTATTCGGCAACAAAATTTGGCAAATAACAGGCTAGTGAATAGAACATTTTTAATGCACATCAGCTTGTCATGCTAGATCAGTGGCACAGAATAATCATGTAATTTTTCCAGGGATTTATAATGCGATATATGATATATACTGTACATTTGTTTGCTTGTTTGGCCAGAATAGACGGTCCTCTTGTAGCAAACATGCTCTTTACAAGACACGCCCATCATCCTAGTGTGCTGCTTGAGCCATCGCCCCCTTTCACGTTGAGAGGGGATTGGGACGTTTAACACACATTTATTGGGGAGCTTTGGCAGGAGACGGGCGATCGGCGTGACCACACACACATCTGTACCTGCCTTTAATTCCTTGCTTAAGCTAGTGGCATGATTTGTCACTACAGGCTTTGTTAATCAATCAAATGGTTACAGCTTGTCTTCTTCTTTAGCTGCCGTGTCAAACACATTTTCCATGCTTCAACTGAATTCCCACTGCCATTCCCATTAGCCAGATATACACCAAGCAAACAGCTCTGTCGTGTCATATTGCAGGCTCAGCTGACAGGGTCATTTGCGTCAAGTTGCTGTTCGGGCAGACAGAAATCCGTGCCAGCGCAAAGGACGAGGCTTCTGACCAAGAGGCAAGCATGTCTTTGCGCTTTGCGCGCAAGAATGCATAGGTGCTTTGGCTTGGGCATTGAAGGTCTTAACTTGTATAACTATGCATTGGACATTAATTGCTTGTCACCAGTATTTGCCCTTTGAATAATTATTGATTTGCTTCGTTTGAACTGGTGGTGTACTATGCTAACCATGTGTGAGTGTGTCACCCTGTGCCTACTGCTAGGAGACAGCTTGTTTTTTTTACTGCTTGTACGATTTGACATCTATATACCATTCTGCGCTTTCCATATAGCATGGATAGGAATGTTTTTTTGGCTCGGCTCAGTAGGTTTTCTCCTAACACTTCCTTCGAAGCTTGGATTGAATTTTGTAGAATATAATTTGTTTGAAAGCTACACTACGCTAGGATTGTTGGCTCTGCCAGTGTAAATTTAAATGCGGCTCTAAAATCCTGAAACGCGGCCCTGAATCCTATTAGAGGAATCTAAAAATGGCAAGAATAGTAAAACAGCTCGCTCCTGCTCATTCTTCGTGAATATAGGCAGCAGCAGCCAGACAGCTGGTCTTTAAATACTCCATAGGAAATGTATTGCAGTACTTCTCATCTCCACTTGTGACACACGCACTACTACCTTGCACACCCTCCACAAGTCCTCACAAGGCAGGCATTCGCATATCAGCAGGGCGGTTTATCTATCCAGATGGAACAACATCAGTTTCATCAGGAAATTCATCGCTTTATATCCTAGGGTCATCTATCCTGGATGCAGGCCCGGATATACATTGCACTGAGGCTTGTGAACTTACACAATCTGCATTCTCGTTTCTTTGAGGCTCGTGGACGCACACTTTATGCCATATTGGTTTGTATTACCTTTGCTGCAAACCTGATGGCAATTCAAGCTCAGTTTATTTGTGAGTGATTGAGGCATTCAGACCAGTAAAAAAAGTAAAAGTAAAAGTCTACGTCGGAAAACACCAGCGTGCTCTCAACTGGTGCACACAGAGCCCCACCGAAAACGAAAAAAGAGAAATAACAGAGACGAGTGAGTATCTGGCAGGTTGTCAGCCATGCAAACCGGCCTGTGCCTAGCCCTCCTGAAGCCAGCCGCTCTACTACTAACGCCCCCATCAGATCCCCTAATATCACTGTTGTTGAATTGTATTTTTTGTTTTGTTTTTGTGATTTTGTTTTAAGCTTTTTATTGCACGGCAGAGTCGTGCAATGGTTAGTCTGTGCACTTTATTTTAAGGGATCCAGGTTTAGCAGAGGAGTTATGGTTTACTGGTTGTAGATTGTGCACCCGATTTAAGGAGTATAACAAGAAGTGTGACTTTGTTGTTCCTAGATATGCCTCGGAGGCTCCTTGTTCGTAGACGCTCGATAAGCGGTAGATGTTGGTGGTGCGCTTTATCTAATGTTGTTAACTGTTGTGGGTCTATGTCTGAGCAGTTGTTAAATTCTACATGGTGTATTTTTCTGGCCCTTGGGGGAACTTGTTTGGGGTCCAAATACCTGCCTCTTTCTTCAATGGGCATGACAAACACGCCATCTGGACGGTTTTGATGTCTAGATGGAAAGTTTTGTGAAGTTGGGAAAACCTGATCAGGAAAGTTTCTTTAATGTCATCGGGGGGTTCAATGTTAAGGTCACATAGCTTCTCATTGTTACAAGCATCCATTGTAATGACTGCTGAGCCCAGCTTGCCTTTGCTGATATCTTCCCCACAATGGATATCTGCGTGGTGGTGCCGGTTTATGTGCGTTCTCTTCAGAATATGGTTGTTGCACCTAAGAAGCATGTGTGGAGCATTGTCTAATCCTTTAAACAAGGGGCAGGTGGCAGGGCCTGTCATGTGGCTGAATCTTTTGGTGTGTTTGTCTGTGTGTATTGTATCCGTCCTATACTTTAGATTTTGTTCCTGTTCTTTAAAAGTCACATTTGGCATGTACCAGAATTTTTTACTAAGTTGGGCATGAGCAAGTGGCTTTGTACTTGGTTGTTGTGTGTAAGGGTCGGGTTGTACTGTACGCTCAAGCTTGTCATGCAGTTTTTGGCTGGGCTGATAAAACAGTGTATCTGTGTTAGCTTCACCGAGTGGTGATGGTGGGCGTGCATGGAATGTTTCTCAGCGGAAATTTGCCTTTTGAGGCATATATAGTTATTTAACCTTACCTAACCTTACCTTACCATAGAATATTTTAGCTTGTCCTGTGGGATACTCAAAACTCGTAGCTCTTCTGCTTGGGAGCCATCTTTGTTAGGCACGCTTAGCCAGAACAGGTCGTAGAAGGGGTCAGTAGCTGGTTGGAGGGAAATGTCAGAATTTTGATTGACTGCTGCTTTGTGTGCTAGGTGGTCCGCACCTTCATTGCCAATATTACCAGAGTGGGATTTTACCTTGTAGAAAGTGATGGTAGAAGGTGAAGATTGGATTTACAATGTCCTTGGATAGTTTCCTGTGCTAATGGTGGAGTACAGCTGGCAGCTATTAAAGTTCAATATTTGTTTTCAGCCTAGCAATTGCACTTTTTGACTGATGGCTTGACCTGTAAATTTGTAATAGTGTTTTCTCATTTGAAAGAGGGATGAGGCACTGTCTGTAGCAATTTCAGTGTTGCCTTTTTGCACCGCTACTAGCACAGCTGCAAGCTCGGCTCTAGTGATGGTGAGCGTGGGGCCGTTGCCCCCAGGGCAGTATTACTAAAAGTCCACGTAACTTTGAGGCAGTGGAGTGAATTAAATGGCTGCTTGGGACAGTGCCTGTTGCCCGTACTAGCAGAAGGATGATTTGGATCCATAACATAGGATGTGGTTACAGGCTTTTTCCAAGCTTCCGCTCAGATGCCCCATGTGCCCATGCGTCATATCACATAGCGATGTAACCTTACCTTCTAGCCACGTCAATAAGTAGCAAGCTAGGGGCACTAACGCCATGAGCATTTGTGGTGCCCATATATTTGGGAAAAGGTTTCCTGGCTCTTTATGGTATCAGGCGTGAAGCACTTGCAATACATTAATACATTGCTAGTTTGCATAGCACAAGGGCAAGTTGCAACAGCAGTAGGATAAAAAAATGGATGGTTCCACTCTTATTTACGGTCTAGATAGAAACCCCCAAAGTGGAGAAAGCAAGAGATGCACAATAACAGTATCGATACCCAATTGTCAGCCCACCACAAAGTCAAAACTATGATGCTGCACGCCTGTTGCCATCTGTTCTTTACACTTCGCTCGTTTACACCCTCAATCACACTAATTGATAGTATTAAAGGCATTCACGTCGGTCGGAAGAAGCGTACTTAAAGTCCCAAGTATCAGGTCCTCAAGTCCAAAAGAGAGAGCAGCATCCAACAGCGAAGCCTAACATGGATTGCTCTGTGAAAGCCCCTGTGCATCACGACACCTGATTAGTGATTTCTCCACTAATAACAGCTAGTTGTGCGGGTGCGCCTGGTGGTACATGAGCTCTTGGTGCTGAAGGTGCTGCCGATGCTGCTGAATGCCAATGCTTGTAGGGGGCTTGGGTTGGCGGTTCCGCTTGGTGTTGGTCATGATGGTCGTCAGGTCCTCCTGCAGTGTGTGTGTGTGTGTGTGTGTGTGCGCGTTTCTGTGTGTGTGCGTATGTGTGTGTATTTGTGTATGTGTGAGCGTGTTTGCGTGCCTTTTCGTGCGTACCTATGTATGGTTTTATCTTATAGTGTGTATATTGTTGTGTGTATGTGTGCATCTATGCATTCGTGTACATGTGTACAAAAGTGTGCTGTGGATGTGTGTGTGTGTTTGCTCGTTTCTTCCTTCTCGTGCATGCATGCACGCGTTTATAGACATCTGCCTGTATGTGTTGATATCTGCCTGTGTGTGTGTGTGTGTGTGTGTGTGTGTGTGTGTGTTGAATATGTAAAAGTGTGTGTCTGCATGCGAGTGATTACATGCTGTGCATACCTGAACAAGCTTGCATGTGTGTGTGGTTATGCAATCGTGAATGTGTGTATATGTGTTTGTGTTTGTGTGAGTGTTGTGTGTGTTTGTGTGTGTGTATGTGTGTGTGTGTGCGTGCGCGCGCGCACAATCGATTGTCAGGGAGTCTACCCTAAGCACATTTATGTGCGCTTGGCTCCAACATTAGCTTGGTCCAGTTAACAAGCGAGTTTCCGTTTCTCAACTTATTAAAACCCGAGCCTTTAACGCAGACATCCTCAAGATGAAGCCCACCTGGATCTCCGTTGGTTCTAATGTGGCTTGGTAGAAGGGGCGCTTGTAGGGCAGCTGAGGGAGTGGGGCCATCAGCACAGCTGAGCTTGTGCCACCAGTCAAAAGCTGTTTTGGCTTATAATTATTTCTGTTCTCACTCCTTCACTTTTTCTACAAACTCTGACCAAAAGTATCAATTTCATTTCTCATGTACTTTTCGCTCTAGCATGGAATGTGAGGATTGGTGGACAGAGGTGGAGGGCATAGCGCAAGTGCTGGAAGGCACCCAATTAGCAGGCCCGCGTCATGACGCCCGGTCAGTGGAGCAACAGCTGTTGGAGTTGCCGGAAACGCTGCCAGGGTTCTTGGTGCGGTGTTTTGAGTTCTGATGCTAGACGTGTAAAGGGTAGAGGTGTTTACGGTTGTTCACACGTGCTTCAGCCTACACACATCTTTACAGGACCTCCCACATCTACAGCGCCTCCGCTCTGCACTGGACGCCAGTGGCCTGGCTGCCATCATCAGGCAGGAGACAGCAAACCCAAGAGCGGATAGGTGCGGCAAAGACATACACACGAACACACTCACGCACACACGCACACACACATACACACACACACTCACTCACTCACACACACACACGCACGCGCGCACACACACACACACACATACACAAGCACACACACACACACACGCACACACACACACACACACACACACACACACACACGCACACACATTCACATACACACACCGCATTGAATTCAAGTCAGGGTTGGAGTAGGTTGTGCAGGTTTTGAGTGCACCTTTCATTCATAGGGTCATCTCAAATCGGGTGCAACATGCAAGCACGAAAGCTGAACTCCATAACAGCGTTTCAGCTCACAGCTATTTCTTTGCCTTGGAGCTAATGTGCTAGTAACAGTTCTGCTTCCTATTGCAGTGCAAATCTTGCCGTAGCTTTACATTAAAACGATTCAGAGATGAAAAACCAGAGCGCACTAGGATTCAGAAGTTCCTTGAATTTCTGTGGCGTACAAGTTTTATAATGTCAAGGGGCACCTCATACATGAAATTTGGATACAGACAGGCAAATGTCATGCAAACACACATAAGCTAAAATTCAAAACATAGTTGGCTCCTTTTCGGTACATGACACGGGGAGCGGTTTTCACTGTCTGCTCAGTTATTTCCTTTTCTCTACCAATACCACTAGCACCTGCTCCCCCCTTCTCAATGCTCCTCACAGAATTGAACACAGGTCATCAGAAGACCCCCTGGCTTCGCCTGACGCCGTGGGCAGGCTGCTGCGGCAAAGTGAAGGGCTGTTGGCTCATGCGTGCGATTCAGCGGTGACGCAGCTGCTTGCACAAGGGGGGGGCGACGAACAAGAGCTACTGCAGGACCCACGTTGGAGCTGCGTGCCTACGGAGCAGGTGGGCCTGGAAGACTTATGTAGCATAACATGCAGGCTTTCAGGTTCGTAGTGCATGAAGCACTAAGATTTGAAGGACAAACAAGGAACTGGCCGGACAAACAAGGAACTGCCAGATGGCATTGACACATGGCACAGCGGATCTTGTGGGGGACACGTGCTGTCCAGTTTGTACATTTGCCGCCAGTAAGGCCAATTCGATCATTTTTAGGGTGGCCAGAACCGTACATATGCACCTTATATGATTGTATGCTTTGTGGTTTCCCTGCCAAAAAAAGCATATATTCACCGTATGTATAGTTCAGGCCAACCTTACTCATTTTCCTTGGGGCGGTTGTACAGTGTGCACACCGTTTGCCTCTCTTGAATGTACGGGCATCCTTAAACCTCTCTCCCTCTCTGTGCCTTCCTGTTATCTGGATACCAGGAGCTCCAACAGCCCCTGCACAGCACAGCAGCAGCAGAGGAGGAGGAGGACTGCCAAGTGCTGCAGCTCTCTGACAGCGGCATCAGCTTGGAGGAGGGCTTGCAGGTGAATGCCATGAGGACTGAGAGGGGCGAGAGGGGCTCAAGGCTCTCCTGCCATAGTACTGGGTCTGAACAGCTTGTTGGATCTTTTACCAAGTTATGTTGTCTATTTGCGTGTGCAGGCGCTACAGCCGTGCTAAGATATTCTTTGCACTGGCACGTGCAAGCACACACACACGCACACACATGCACACACACACACACATGCACACATGCGCGCACACATACACATATACACACAACATACACATATGCAAACTCACACACTTACACACACGCACGCATACACAATTACACATGCACAACACCCACACATTTACCAGCACACGCACAAATACACGCATATTCTTGAGTGTGCGCACACATGCACTTCTACATGCGCACACAAACTAACATATTAGTCTTTTCATTGCATCAATGTACCTGTTTCATTTACTGCAAGGTCGGCGCCCCACCCGCCCTCGCTTTTCGAGGTGACGACGGTGGCTTTGGCATGCTGTCTGTGGAGGGCTCTGTGGAGGACCTGCTGTGCTCAGGGAAGGGCAGTGACAATGGCAGTAGAAGTGGCAGTGAGCTGCTGTTGGGGTTTGGAGGGGAGGCTGGGCAGACAGCAGAGGTGTGGGGCTGTGGGGAGGGCAGTCAGTCAAGCTTAAGTGGAGAAAAGCGTAAACAGGGGCAGATATTTGAAAGGGGGGAGGGGTGGGAACGGGCTGGTGAGGTGGGATTGTTTGTCGAGAGGAGCGGTGATGGAAGCAGGCAGGGGAGCAGCAGCAGTGGGAGTAGCGGGGGTGGGGAATGGGGAGGAGGCTTTAACGCTGGGATGGTGAAGCGCAATGTTGCACGCTTGGTATGTGCGTGCGTTGTGTGTGTGTGTGTGCTTATGTGTACAAGCGAGTGTGTGTCTGTGGCCGCGCTTGCTGAATTACGAGTACGTTTGTGTGGCTGAAAGCTTCAATCCACGTGCATTACAACTCCCAAGCTCACTTTGCTCAGGCCTTGTTCCCTGCTTGCAAGAAAAGATGATGCTTCGAATGCAACACTGAAAGCATTTGGGAACCTGTCCACTGTTTCTCCTGCTTGCCCACTCATTGCGCACCCACAGGCAGATCCCTCCCAACGCTTAGATGCCCTGCGAGCATTATCCGGCACCACCACCAGGAGCGTAACTAAAGGGAAAACGGCCTCCTTGTTCGATGGAGTGCACCCAGAGGATGTGGTGTTCTCCCCCGCTTGGCCTGCTCTTTGTGCCTCTTTGCCAGCGTGCTTGGTGCCAGGACCGACGCAGTGCTGTGTCGGTCCTGGTAGCTTTGCAACACCAAGCACAACATGCAAGGGGGGTGATCAAAGGGCGGGGGTTGAGGAACGTGCCACTGCGTTGGTTGGGTGCCTGCATTCATGCCAGCACAGTCGTGAAGAGGGGGAAAGCAAGGCAGCATTGCTGAGAACAGCAGCCGTGCTCGTGGAGCAGCTGGCAAAGGAGTGCGTTCGGGCCTCCCCTGTGCATGCGGTGCAGCTGCTGCAAGCATTGGTGCCGTTCCTGCTGGCTGGGCCGCTCCCAGCCACGAGTGCTGATGCACTGAGTGCATGTGGATCTGGTGTGGGTGGGCCGGCCCAGACAGGCCCTGAAAGCAGCCAAGGTTCGTCTGCACATGCTGTTGACTCCTTGTTTTATAGTTACTTCAGTATGTCAAACCGGATGCAACTTATAGTTAAAATTACTGCAAAGCAAGGTCTATAAAAGATATGAGGTTAATTGCAAAAAAAACATACGTGCTTAATAATGGTGGTGGGCAACTTGCCTCAAACTACCTTCAGGTTATGCCAAGTTGACACTCCTTTCATTAAATGCGTATTTCAACTTCTTTATCCGCCAGATGAAGATCCACATACCTACTTGTTTTTACCAACATGTTGAATTAGTGATCTCATCCGCTACAGCTACAGCCTGCAGCGTTTATTTGCACCCTGCTTCAGAACGCTGTCCCTCTCACAACCCCTGAAAGCACTTCTACACCCCTGGCCCAAGTCTGATGCCACTTCATCACCTCGTGCTCACCATTTACTGCTGTGGTGATATTATTACCGTAGTATCTGATGTACAGTACTATCATCAGACCGAGATTATTACCGTAGTGTCTGATGTACGGTACTATCGTCAGACCAACTACGTACTGCATTCCTCTGCAGGGCTAGCAGCCTCCGTCCGCACCCTGGCATCTAGCGCCCTATCTCTCTTGCGCAGCCTCACCCATGATTGGCATTTCCTGCCTGGCCCCAGCCAAGCTGGCGCTGCACAAGCAATGTGCTCCCTCCTCGCAGCGTACACACACGCCAACCTCAGCAGCAGCAGCCGCTCGCTAGCTGACACACGCGAGGCCTACACCCAGCAAGTGCATCCCACCGCGCCTTCTCAGCCGCTGGTAGCATCACTGCAAGTCCAGCACTCCACCCTTCGCCCTACTCCAGCTTCAGTTCCACAGGCTGAGTCCAGCACGGCACGTGAGCCCCAGAATTGCAGCTTGTGCCCCTGCTCACAGCACGAGGAAATGGTGTGCCCATTGAGTACATTACTGCAGCTTGACCCTGCCCTCCTTTGGCTGCAGCGCCTCGCCAGTGCCTCCTCTAGCGCACGTGTGTTGTGCACTACCGCCACTGCCTTGCACAATCCCTGCGCTGCTGACATCAAATCCTCCTCAGCCTCTGCTTCCCCTAGCAGCTCCATCATCGCCCCTGACTCTTCTCCTGAGCGCCACGGTGCTGACGCAAATTTGCTGCAGCTCCTGGTGCTCGCTCTGGACGCACGCAGCCAGCTGAGACACCAGCAGCAGCAGGAGCATCAGCAGCAGCATCAGCTTAAGCAGTCACAATGGAACTCCCAGCAGCAGTCCTCACAGCCCCACCCTACCACTTCTCCTTCCATTTCCAATCTACCTCCCCCTTCTGTTGTTCCAATCAAACCTCCCACTTGCTTCTGTGGACGCCCTTCACAAAGCACCACCTCCGCCGCTCCGCAGCACTTAGCGCCTTACCCAGCCACAGAGCAGCTCATGCCAGCTGCAGCGTGCGCGCTGCTCATGCTGCCAGCACACGCGTGGCAGGGCATGGAACCTGCCAATGCCATACACCCCCAGCTCAGCACTCCCACAAATTCCTCGCTCACCCCACCTGTTGCCACTCCCATCGACACTGCCAGCGGTTGTGCACAGTCTGCGGTGCAGCATCGGGTGGCATGTTTGCTTGTGGAGGAGGCAGTGGCGTCTGTAGGGGAGGAGTCTGCAGGCCATCAGGTGCGGAGGATGAGGTGTCTAGTATAGTCAGTACAGTTGCAATGGTCCGCATTTGATGGTGACAGTAGCTTGTTGTATTTTGCTGGGTGGGTATACTAAAGTTCATCTTGCACAAAGCTAAGCATTTTACCTCCATTTAGGTTCAAAGTACAAGCTGTGTCTTCTCATTTCATGAGTTTCCATACACACACATGCACAGATGCACAAACAGTAACCAAATCTACATTCACACACTTTCACACATGCACACTGTTTTCAGGCGCTTGCTGCTTGGATCCAGGCAGGCTTGCTGCCCTTGGTCACCCTCATGCCCCACTACTTCACCACCAGTGCTCATGGAGTGGGTGCCTTACAGCCGATGCTTGCACAGTGCAAGGGAGTGCTCTCTGCAGTAGTTGCAGCACCATGCACGCACCAGCACACCGCTGACACAAATGCTGCGCTTATCCTCCCCGCGGCAAAGACCTCAGCAGTTGGAAGAACAGCAGCACCACCACCACCACCACCACCAGCACCAGCTGTGCCACTGGCAGCACCTCCATCACAGAAGACACCGACTGCAACAGCAACAGCTAAAGCAGGTGCCAATCCTACAAGGGCACAACCATTGCCTCTAGCTAAAGGAGCTACGTCAAGGAATCCATCTGCGAACTGCTTGGGGCCATCATCAAAGCATTCAAACGCACCCTCCTCAACTCCACCGCACACCCCTTGGGCCCCTGAACTCTCTGTCACTGCTGCCCACGAGCGCCTCTTCAGCCTGACCGCCTTGTTATGCACTGCACTTGCCAAATCACAATATGGTGCAGATGCACTTTTAGGCATCCCCCCCTTCCCTTCTTCCGCTGCTTCAGCCCGTATTAACCCCACCTCCCCAGCTGTCTCACCCCCAGCTATCTCTTCTCCTCCACCTCAGCCCCCATCCTCTTCTTCAACCCACGACAGCCGCTCTCACAAGCCTGCCTCAAGCCAACATACGCCACCTATGTCACCTGCAACTAGGGTTGCAAGGCCTACAAATCCAGCAAAGCCGTTACCCCGTGAGCACGCTGCAACACCGTCAGAAAAAAGCAGCATGAGTGCTTGCCAGCTGCAGCGGAGCAAGGTGCCACTGCTACTTGCATGTGCGCAGGAGGTCATGAGGTGTCAGTCACGCTTGTGCCATACAGGTGTGTTGCAGTGTCATGTCAAGTCAGAGAGGCTGGGTTGTGTTTGCTTGAAAGTAGAGCAGATGAGACTTGTTTCAGCACGTGTGACTGCAGGCAGCGTTTCCTTACATATTCATTGAATGCTCTCGATAAATTTCTCTGAAAGATTCTCTGAAGATGAAGAGCCCGAACAAGCCAAAGGTGCCACTACATGCCTTTAGTATTAGTTCTTTATAAACCTGATCTCAAAGTACAGCTGTAGTGTTCTTCACACGCTAGGCATTTTACAGATATCCTATATTTGTTGCATTCATTTATTACAAAAAAGCCATACAAGTCAATCATACAAACCATCAGGTTGCATCATCCGCAATGCAGGCAGAACCTCACCCCTGGGCCTGCCCCTTCGTTCCTTTGCCCCCTTGTTGCCCTCCTCTTTATGGAAACTTGTTGAGGCTGTGGGCTTGGCATGCTCCAATGCCTCTTCCCCCCTGCTCGTGCTACAACGGCAAGAAGGCAGTGTCAGAGAGCTGCTGCGTTTGTTGATACAGCATGTGGATCGACTCTGTGAAAGCAGCATCACTAGCATCAGCCGCAGTGACAGAAGGAGCAGCAGCGTTTCCCGAGGTGCCCATGACATGCAAAGCAACGGTCAGGGGATCAGGAGTGCCAGCAGCACCGGCAGCAGTGGTATCAGCAGCAAAGGCAGGTTCCAGCAGATGCAAACCCAACATGACTCCAGCCCAACACGACCCCAACCTGACCACCGACAGGTCACCAATGCCAACCAAACCTCAACAGCCCCACACCATACAGATGCTGCCTGTGACGCACTGCTGAACCTATGCCGGTGCTCGTGTGTGGCTGCTGCAGCTGCACCCCTCCTCGCATCCCACTCTGCTGCTGCACGAGCTTGCGCACAGCGCTTGCTCTCGTGCATGGACCCACTGACCACCCACCACACCGCATGCACAGCGGGCAGTGCTGCTGCAAGGGTCAATCATTCTACCACCACCACCACCTCACCTGCTTTGCCCTTTGATGCCCACACCCAGCTTGCCAAGCAGCGGCCCATGTTGGCAGCTGCTTCACACTTAGCGCTGTCCAGTGCCATGCAAGGGGTGCTGATCGAGGCAGGGCTGCTTCAGCAGGTCGTGCTGCACGGCCTGAGCAGTGTGCTGCTTGGAGGAGCAGCAGCTCCTGTGCCAGCTGCAATTGTGCCTGTGACTCAGCACCAACATCCTCACGTGCCCCAAGCAGCAACAGCAACAGCAGCAGCAGCAGCAGCAGCAGCAGCACCAAAACCAACGATAGACCCAATTAGGCTTCCTAAACCCCTATTGGCCAAAGCGCTGCTTGGATCAAAGCCACCTCAGCCCTCCAGCAAAGCACTCACACGCAGCCACAGTCTACAATCGCACCCACACCTGACATTGCGCTCACCATCACCATCACCACAACTACCACCAACTCCAACACCGCTGCAGCAGGCCTTCTCAGATGGTGCACATCGCAACAACTTGCAACCACTTCACCTTCCATCTCTTCCCCCTCAAGATGCACTTTCCTCAGTGCTGCACTCGTACCCCACCGATTGCCCTCAACTTGTAGCCCTGCGTGCCGCACAGGCTGTTCTTAGCTGGCAGCAACTGTCAGTGTGGTTGCCCACACCACCAGGTCAGCAGCTCCTAGGGGCTCTGGTTTCTTGGTTAGGGGATGCAGAGGGAGATCCAGTGGTACGCTCAGCCACGTGTGCTGCTGCTTCTGCTCCTGCCTTTACAACTGCCGCCGCCTCTGCTGCTGCTGCTGCTGCTGCTAATGCTCCTGCTGCTCCTGCCTTTACAACTGCCGCCGCTGCTGCTGCTGCTGCTGCTGCTGCTTCACCCGCGTTCAACAACCCTGGCCCCCCAAGGAGTGCGTTTTCAGCCGAGCCCCTTCAAGGTTGGGAGGAGAATAATAGCAGCAGCACTGCTGAGAATGATGAAAAGGCAGGGTCTTTGGGTGGGTGCAATCAAGATGTTGCGCACGTGGCCCTGCGCTGCCTACTGGTGTGGCTGCACGACGAACGCGCACTGCATGTGGTTTGCACCACGTCGCGCGCACCGCAGCAGCTGGTCAGGCTTGTGGAGGCAGGGGGGGTGAAGCAGAGCACACAGCCTGAACAGCAGCAGCAGCAGCAGCAGCAGCAGCAGCAGCAGCAAAGTTGTCAAACCTTGTCAGCATGCAAAGCTGTAGGCACCCCGGGGGGGCATGATCCTTGCCTACGTCTGCCTGTCGACATGAACACGGGTGCTGCAATGCTTCTCCTCAGCCGACTCATGCACCAGCCCTCAACCTCACCTCCTCCTGCCCGGGCTTCATCTTTGCCAGCAACCCCTGCAGACGGTAAGTGTCTCTTGACCGTGGTTTCTGCAGTGTGTTTGCATTACGTACGGTAGTCCGATGCCTTGTGAAGTGCTTGCACCTTGCAAGTAAACTGCAAGTATGCAAGCGTACAAATCACACTTCCGGAGTGAAGGAACGTAAAGTAAAGGACTCACACATACGTACGTGCTGAAGGTGGGATTGGTGGAGTGGGTGATGTGGTGGACAGGACAGGGGTCTGTAAGAAGTGAACTGCATGCCACAGTAAACGTGCCATACACGGCAGGATTTACAAGATCTTAATTTGCTATACAGCTGAATGCAAGTCCGGTGATCTGGCAGGGCTACGATCATTGCCGATGGCTTACACGCCACAGCAAATTGAGCATGTGTGCCAACAACTGGCAGGCTGCCTTGCATTGAAAAGCAGCTATGACCTTAACTTTTCTATAGTGGACGTGCTGCATGCCAAGATGGGAAGTTGGCACACATTTGACGATCACTTTCGTCCCTGCAGGTACCAAACTATCCTCCACAGAGCAAGAGGCCTCACAACCCGCTGGCTTTAAAGATGCACTGTCTCAGGTAATCAGGCTGGCTGTATCCTCCCTCCATGCTGCAGCTGCATTGCTCCCTGCTGACATCCTACCAACTCCAACACAGCCTAAGCCTCAGCCTCATCAGCAGCAAGAGCAGCAGCAACAACAGCAGCAACAGCAGCAGCAGCAGCAGCACAGCCCAGCATTCCAAGGCAGCCATCCCCTTTCTTTCTTTTTGAGTAGCACACCTATGGGTCAAGTTCTACATTGGTGCACCACACGTGCTTGGGTGCCTGTGCGTGCCTCCTCACAAAGCAGCCCCCATTCCCCTTTGCCCTTTCACCAGTCCCTTTGGTCTGGCAGTTTTAGCTCTAGCAGCGGAGCCCTTACACAACCTCCCCACCAATTAGGTGTGAGGAGCCGACGCCCTGCAAATGCTCCAAGTCTGAGCCGTCAAAGCTCAACCTCTCATCTGACTAGGGCTTCTAACAGCAGCAGAAGCAGCATGAGCAGCAGCAGCACCACCACCTCACCTCTCAGCAGAGACAGCAGCGGCAGAGGCAGCAGCAGCAGCAGCCAGGCAGCACCGCCTATCCAACCATCACCCCCTCTCCCTTGGTCTGGTGTGTGCCAGCGTCTCAATGGTGCCAAAGCAGCTCTGCTGGCCTCAAAATCAGATGGCTCGACTACTAAGCCGACTCCTCTTCCCTCGCAAGCGGCGGTACAAGCGGTGCAAGATACCTTGCTCGCTCTAGCTGGGCCAGACCAGCACATAGCCAGGTCCCTACCTCCCATCCCCAGCCCTCCCTCCCTGGCCCAAGCACCACCTGCACCTGATAGCAGCAGCAGTGCTACGCCTGTGTACATTGGCCGGTGTCCAGATCTGGAGCTTCCTGCTGCTGCCCTTGCAACTGCTGCCCAAGGCCTCAGCGTGCCCCTGCTACACCATAGCTGTGTCGTGAGTGCTGCTGCACAAGTGAACGTAGCGATGCATGCCCAGACTGCTGATCAGATACACACTGCAGAAACAGGCCTCTCCGGCTGCTTTGTGTTGGTGGATGCACGGGGGGTGCTGGGAGGTGATGGTGGGAGTGTGGAGGGTTCAGGGAAAGGGAAGACAGAAGAGGGCACAGAGCAAACTCAGCAGCACGAACCACAAATGCAAGCGCTGCCATCTAGCAGAGCTATTGCACCTTCCTTGGCCCCTGTCCGAGTGTCTGCCCTTGCACGCTTGCTAGATACGATTTGGGATTGCTTGGGTATTAGTTGGGAAGGAGAAGGCCTAGGGGGGGCTCAGAAAGGGGGAAGCGCATTCATGGCTTTATCTGCTACAAGCTCGTTAGTGGTCGTGGTGGGGTGTTTGGTAGGCTTAATAAGTGCAGAGGGGATGGATGCAAGCGTTGGCGCACGTGCACACCTGCACGAGCTGCCACAGGGGGAGAGGCAAGCAGAAGCAGCAGCAGTGAGTGTGCTGGCAGATATCGCTGCTTCTCGGGCTGGGCCATGTTTGTGGCCCTTGTTAGGGTGGGGCTGCAATGGCAATGCTGGTGGTGGAATGGACGAGGGAGGAGCTTTTGTGGTGCCTGGAAAAAGAGAAGTCGTAGCGGACAGCACGCGCTGTGCACTGTGCGGTGCTCTTGCGTGGGTGCTGCAGCGCTGTGAGCCCCAGCTGCACGCTGCTCTGTATGGCCATGCAGGTAAACTTGAAGTCTCGTATAGTATTTGCATACAGTCCATTTTGCAAGGAGTCATGGGAGTTGATTGTCTGTAGAGTACAGGTTGAGGTTTTTGGCTCACTGGCTCTTTCCTGACGTATCCAAGAGCAGAGGCGTTGCTCAATATTCAATGCATACATTTCCTTTCCCTAAAAGGGGGGCAAGGCTTGCCATTGACTTGACCTATATTTGTGTCAAAACCTGTTTGCTTCCTGTACAGGGGATGGCTTGGGCCTCGCCTCTTTACTGCATGCAGCTGCTCGTTGGATGGGTGGGACAGCGGGGGAAGAAGGAGCACCTGGAAAGGGCACCTCAGGACTTGCGTTCAGCGGTTATCTGCCCTCAGAAGATGTCCTTCAGCTGCTGGTGATGCAGCTGACACTGGGGCCTGACTACCTAGTGTACGCTGCTGCCGCGGTGCGTTTACAGCCTGGGGGTGTGTGGACAGAGCTGTGGCTTAAAGCCTTTCTTGTTCACACTTTTATAAGGGTTTGAGAAGTACTTGGCCTTACAAGCTTGAAAAAATAAATCTGCCGCTTAAACAAACAAGCCGAGAACAAGTCCAATGTTGCAAAAAAAGAAAGGTCGGCTGTAATTCAAATTGCTTGCCATATACCTTTTGAAAGTTCCTTGATTTTCACAATCAAGTTATGAATTTTTAGCACGCTTGTGAAGACCCACAGACATTGTTTGACTGCAATTTTTGCCTGCCTCTTTACTGTACCTTCTAGGTCTCCTCCTCAGTGTGTGCACAAGTGCGCTTATAAGAACGGAGCCAAATTTAATTCCTTTCCAAGCAGATTTCTTATGTTGCTTGGCCGCTCCTTTGAGCGGAATCCCTTCATCACTCAATATCTAGCCATAAGATGCAGCTATAATACACGATTTTTCAATAGATACACGATTTTTCAATGAGTTATTAAAATTGCTGGCACATATGTTCATTGGATTCGATTGGCAACATCTGGAATGAGATGAATATGAAAGCACTCTGTTTGCTGCTTGAATGGATGGCTGAATATATAAACAATGATTTTTAATTTTTAGACACACTTTGTTTTTGCCCAGGTTGTAAAGCACATGGAGCTGGATCTCAAAGAGGCAGCTATCCAGGGCAACGTGGAGCCGTTTTTAGCAGCTTGCCGTTCCTTTCCAAACTTTTCCGCAGCGCAGCAGGCCGTTTACATGGCACGACTGGCTGAGCATTGCAGGCCCACTGGGATATTGAGCTACATAGAGAGTGGCTGCTGTTGCCTTGGTTTTACGTGAAAATGTTCTCGTACTTGCATGTATGTATCGTATTGTTCCTTAAATTATGCATTATGGAGGTTTTATTGAAAATGAACGTGCGAGTGATTTGAAAGAAATATGCCAAAATTCTATGACACTGTTTATAAATAAATGTTTTTCCTTGTTAAAAAGGTACTAACACCCTTTTCGTTTTACAAGTTGACATCGATGCAATGCTGCAGGCCGAACACATTCATTCATTTGCATATACCTACCAGTATTTGTTTACATACTGTCAAAAATTGCGTTATTGCCAATTCGGAATTTAATTCATGTCCTTACCGCCAAGACAATGGTTACAATGTTTACAATGGGGCGTGACCTTCAGCCAGGTTGTTTGGCTGATCGGCTGCTGACTGGTCTCGGCAAGCCACAATTAAATCCATAAGCTCAGAAAGAAAAAGAAAAGTCTAGTGTTCTGCTGAGAAAGGAAATCATGAACAAGTGCGTTGGTTGTTGACCTGTTGCAGCAAAAAGGGTTGGGCTGCTGAAAAGTCCTCAAAAAAAGGTGTAAACAGAAAGGAAAACTGTTTCCACAGCTCACAAACTCGATGGTCTTGGCAAAATGAAAGAGCATGCACCTCGTTCTGAACATGTTCATCTTCACCAGGACACTGGTCACATATGCGAGAACCATCTTCAAGCCACGCTGCTGCCTCAACTTTCAGAGTATGCGCACGCAAGCGGAATTTACTGACATTGCGCATAACATGTTTGGACAGATCAAGATGGAGATACCATGGTACAATAGTCGGCATACGCTAATTTCTAGAAAAAAGGGGTGGCAAACCAAGAATTATAAGTGGCCAATTTGTTGTTGTGCGTGGCTGTTGGGGTCCACCAACTCAGCGTCTCTCCAAACACCTCTCATCCTTTGCTTCAAATCTGCAGTGAATTCTTGCATGGGAATAGCACGCCCAGTTTGAACAGCTCGTACATACAACTCACGCCCACGCAGTCCTTGAAAAGCGCTCAGCAATTGAGCTGTCCAGCAGGCACTTGAACGAGGCTGTAAATTGAGATCAG
>Ga0307968_1000149_pt1:0-25000 | contig 42500 bp, 45 predicted proteins | sample OrgLakmetagen650_FD_201834 | JGI IMG/M metagenome (GOLD analysis project Ga0307968, IMG submission 201834) | Saline water microbial communities from Organic Lake, Antarctica - #650 | ecosystem: Environmental > Aquatic > Non-marine Saline and Alkaline > Saline | place: Antarctica: Organic...
GAATAAACAGAGGGTGCAGAGTGCTTCTGCCCGGAAAGAAGCCAAACTGCGTGTCTGGAATCTTGCCCTTTTTCACACACCAATCAGTCACCAAATCTTTCAGCACGTTGGCGAAAATACGATAAATTACATACAGGTTGGGGTGCAATTTTTTGATGGCATATTACATAGGTCAAGGCAAGATCTCTTTATTGCGAGGTTGAAAACGAACTGAAGGTTGATAAATAGAAAGGGAGAAAGAGAGGCACGCTTAGAAGAGATAAAAGAAAGCAGGGGGGACAGCCAGGTTGATGAGAAGAAGGACGAAACGTATACTAGAAGGTCAAGCACAAGAAAGAAGGAAAGCCTGCGTACTTCGGTGCCTACGTAAAAAGAACAAGGTGCATCTGCATTCAAGAGCACTGTCATTAAGTTCGTGTTAAATTCGTGTCGTGTCGTTGCGTGTCGTGTCGTTGCGTGTGCATGCGCTTGAGCATGGGCAACGTGTGCTTGTGCACTGTAGTAGTATAGGAGTACCTGTGCTGCATGTGTGCTTATGCACAGTAGTAGCACAGTGGTTTCCCTATGCTGCATGTGTGATAGTAGTACAGTCTCTGTGCTACAAGGCACCTGTGCTTGGACATTTACCTAGTACTACCCGTGAACCTTAACACATGCCCATTGCAGAATAACAGGCGCACACAACATCTGAAAACTACACACACCATCTTTTTGACTTCTGCCAGCTCATTCTTCAGGCTGGCTGTCTCGGACTTTTTATCCTTTTTCTTCAGCCCGTCTTCCAGCGTCTAAATCTGCTGCTCCATCCTCTTCAGCCTGTCGCTCAGCTCGTCCACCTGCTGCCGCAAGGGCCGCATACTCTCCTGAAACGCCCGAAGAAAACGGTGACAGTTCAGCTCAACTCTTTTTTCAGCTTTGGCTTCACCTTTTCCCTAGCGTTTTTGTTTCACCGCCACAGCTGCCCCCACACCCCAACCTGCACTCACACTCACACAGTTACCCCCATTCCAACCTGCACTCACACCTCGTCCAAAAAGAGAACACTGGGGTTGATTAGGAGCTCCGCACCGATGGACACGCTCGCTTACCACCTGGAAAATGAAAACACATGCAGCGTAAGAGGTCACATGTTGGCCGTCGAAACTTTCACATTTCCACAATCCTCAGCATCTTAGTACACGCAGGATCCATGGCAAACACCCTCAAGCAAGCAGCAAAGTGGCCAAACCCACCTGACACTCCTGAACAACATGGCAGATCCGACGAGCAGTCTTATACCGTTAGGTTTCTTCAGCAGCTCCCTGGATGGTGTATTCATTGTTGACAGAGAGAGGTCTGGATGGTGTATGCTGGGGGGGGGGGACCTGACTATGAGTGTGCTCGTTACACATAATAAGGTGTATGATGCACTGTATATTTCTGCATCGACTCCCTGCATCCATGCACTGGCTGCGGTAAATGTGCATTGCAGAGCTTCACATTTTGCATGGCATCAAATGATGGCATGTCATTTCAAAGCAATCACACAGGTGATTTCCAAGCTTACCTATTTTTTCCATCCAAAACAGTGAAGAATTGGGAGATGAGTGGTTGCAAAATTTGGATTAGTCCACCTATACTAGGAGGTGCCAGCTACAAGAAGATCTGGGCCTCTATTCCTAATCTCTTTTGCAATGATCTTAAATTGTTGTGAAAATTCAAATCACAACAAACTACTCAATTTTTTGCTCTGGTTGGCCGGATAGCATACTTGTGCTTAAAAAGCAGGTTTATGCCACATTTAGACAGTTGCTCTGTAACTAAACAATATAGCTGTGCTTGAGTCAGGGTGCACATGCAATTTAAAGCATGCCCATTTTTGGCCTCAGTGTCCTTCCTCTGTCATAATCCTAGATATCAATTATGAAGAGGGTTTTGTTTCAGCTCTGGACGAGGCATGACGGGGTAGAACCTCGTCAAGCCTAAAAAATTAACATTGTCAAGAAAGATCACGTTCACCAAAAATTGGTGAAAATCGGATGACCCCAGATCACTCTTCTGGCCTCAAATCACCTCAAACGGACCTACAGCTCTGCCCTGGGACCATTATTCATTCCCAAAACTAGGTATTTATAACTCCCTTATACCATGCGACCATTCCGCATGTTCAAAAATAAGATACAAGGTCAAAAAATGACCTGTTCAGCACCTTCTTGGCTGATTACCTTTCCGGGAAATGGCTGAAATTCTGTATCTCACCAACCACTGGATCTTTCCTTATCATTTTTGTTGCAACGGTAATTAATTGCTACATGGATCCCATATCATCAAAAATTCCCCAATTTAGGGCCTGGTTGGCCAGATATGGGCAGCTGGGTGTCAAAAAGTGGGGTGCACGCCGCGGCTTACTAGATATGGCTCCCGCAATTGCTAATTCTCAAGCAGAAGGGCTCTGGAAAGCCTGTGAGAGGATTAACATTCTGATGCCTAGCTTACATGCCCATTTTGAGGGGATTTGTCCTCTGGTAATTTTGTACATTTTTTTTATATTATCAAACTTTGTGCAGAATATATGGAACTTATTTATGGCAAATCTGCTGTGCCTGTCCAGGCAACACACCATGAGAGATTCTCCAAACACTTCCCATATTTCTTTCCAGTCCGGTCTCTTCACTATATTTATAAATAATTTTAATATTCGATATGTTTTCGGCTTAATTTGCGCAAGTTTCAGAGATGATCGCAAAGTAGAGGATTACGATTAGAGATCAGTTAAGCGTGCGGCACACCAGGAAATTAGCCAGGGATGTTTGCAAGATTCCTGCCACAAAATGGATTTTCAGTGCAAAGGCAAGCCCAGAGATCTGTCTAAACATGAGCATCACTAGCCAAATAAGGGAGTCAATTCCTGAATATTAGGTCTCTTTGTCATGTGATCATATGCCTTGGCCTTACAAATGAGCCAAAGATTTACCTGCTAGCATTGTAAGCCAGTGGGCGCTGCGTGCAGTCGGAATCAGCTTTTGCAATTCCAGTTGTTGTTTAGATTTAAAAGGGCATGCTGTAATTTTCAGTTTGCACGTTGCTGCAGTTTTCACAAGTTATGCAATCTTCACAGGTCAGCACAAAATACTGTGCTTTCGGTTACCTACTACCTTCAGTGTGTGCGGCTGCCCCAACTCCAGCAGTGTGGTGGTGGCACCACTGGTGGGCTAACCCAGAAGGAAGGCTGTGAGCACCCTGGAACCAGGGACATGAAATGTTGATATAATTCAATGTCCAACTTCCGTCACGCTTACAGCAGCTCTGAACAATGGCAGTGCAATCTTTTCAATGGCGTGTACCAGAGGTGCGAGATGTTAAGTTGTTGTTGGTGCCTGGAAGTGGTGTAACTTGAGAAGGCCGTTGCCTGAACTCTCTTAGATTGATCTTCCCACGCCCTACTGTGCCTCTTTGTACCGTGGTGGAGCCTAATCTTGTATGCTGTATTGGAGCAATTTTAACATCAACACATACACAGATGCACATATGCAAGGAAATGACATTGTATATCGACACATACGGGGCTCAATTCTCAGCATACTGGGCTAAGGTCCGACCACCGTCCTTGGTGTTTTGTTCCCATTTTTTTGGTTGTGGCCGCCGGTTAAGAAAGAACGTGAATGAGTAAGGGCTGATGAGTGTCAGGTTACATAAAGTTCAATAGGAGGCAGCCGTGGTTATGTCTTCTGCTGCATACCTGTGGGAGAAGGTAAAATTAGGAAAGCGTCCTACCTCATCAAAATGGCGAAGTCTCGAACGCCACACATCAAGACAATTTTAATGCAGCTCTGCCCCTCAGCAATTGGGAGCCTCACGACCTATACGACAGAGAGGAGCCACTTTGGGTTAGGAGATGACCGCCCTAACCCCATTGAAACCCCATTGACATTATAGAATCGACTTCCTGTTTGGAAAAACCTACACGACAGATCGTGTTTGGAGGTGTTCAAAGGCAGGAGATCGTTGCGCGTGACGTCACGGTGCTACTTCCCCTTTATTGCATGTTACTTTGCCATGCCTGGAGGCCAGGCTAGGATTTATCATTGTCTACTTTGCTGCAAGACAGGCAAATATTCTGGCCTTCTGCAGGACGCGCCACGGACCACTACACACTTATGAAAAGACTCCCTTTGTTCCAGGTGTGTGTGTGTTCCAGGGTGTGTAGTGGAGCGTCTCCAGGATGAGGAAGGAAAGGGCCCTAGAAGTGTGTATACATAGGTGCTGGTGAAACAAGCGCATAAATGGGACCTGTGAGAGGTGAGTCTTAACTGCAGCTCAGGAGCGTATGGTGGCAGTGCACACAAAAGTTTGAGGACTCACAGGAGAGGAGATGCAAAAAGTTCGGCTCATGGCTGAAACCCTAGGCGCATATTCTTGAATGCCATCATGCAGTGCGCTGCATCTGAGACCGGCCTTCCCACGCGCGATTACTGCGGCTTAGAACCACGGCTTGGGAGGTGAGGCGCTTGAGTGGTTAGGCCAGAAGAGAGGATGCTCGCCGGTTCGTCGGCGCAAATTAAATTTATTATATAAAGGCAAAAGGCAAGACACCGGATCAAGAATATACTTACCTGAACATATCCCACTACGTAAACCCAAGAGGCATGGATGAAACTGACGCACTTTCTCGTGCAGAGCGAGCAGCTATGGCAGCCGCAATCATACATGGCTACTCCAATACAGCCACAGATAATAGCCGACTTTATCTCACATTTGAACCTCACCAGAAAAAGAAAAAAGAAAAAGAAAAAACGCAGATAGTGTAAACATTACCGCCATGGATTGAAATGAAGTGCTCAGCACCACCCAATGGATGCAGAGACACACAACATCCCACCTGGAGAATAAAAATAGGAAAAGCTTTTCAGTGGGGATCAGGTGGCTGGGAGGCAGAAGGTGCAGTAAATGATGCCCAACAGCTCCTAGCAGGATGGTGTGGAAGGTTTTGCAGTGTCCGAGAAGCGAGGCATTAACTGCTTTTAAGAAAAAGTGTTATCCTCGTGCCTTATGATTTTGATCATATGTAGGTATATCGCAAACTGATCCTCATTTATTCTTTCTCTCTTCTTTAGTGAGGGAGATTTGCGGTACCCAGAACCAAAGTAGCTCCTTTCTCTAAATAAATGTGGGGAGTATTTTCCACTGCCTGCATTAATTTTCTTTTCCTTGTAGCTACCTGTAGGCACTTGTTGTACACGATGGTCAATGCAAGGGGAACAATGTCCAGCATTAAGCAAAGCCCCCTCCAGCCTACAAAAGCAAACCCAAAGATTTTACAATTGATACTCAGCAGGTGTTTCACTTATCACCGTGATCAGGGGCCTGCCTTCTTTTTTATTTGCTTCGCATTTATTCAATTCTATATCCTTCAGCGCAACACCAATCGTTTCAAGGAGGCTTTCAAACTCAGGGCTATGCTGGTGAGGTGTTTTGGGCGCTGCTGCTCCTGCTGCTTGTGCCTCGTGCAGCTTTCCTAATTTGAAAAGAGCCTGCATGTGTGTAAAAGAGTGAATGGGGGGATTGAATTCAGAAGAGAATGCAAATATTCTTCTGTGCCATTTCACAATGGATGCTTTGCTGCGCAGTCCAAAAGTACAATCATGCTATGGATGTGTTAACTCTTTCCAAAGCCGCTTTATCTACTGCAGACTACTTTTAAGAGTCGAGCAAGATGCAAATTCCTTTGCAAGATGACGTGGATGGACTGGCTGTGTAAAAATGAGCAACCGCGCAGGCAGTGAATTACATCCCGCAGTGACATGTTAATGGTGTAGTGAGTACATCCTGCAGTGACATGAGGAAGGTGCAGTGACATGAGAGAGGTGCAGTGACATGAGAAAGGTGCAGTGACATGAGAAAGGTGCAGTGACATGAGAAAGGTGCAGTGACATGAGAAAGGTGCAGTGACATGAGAAAGGTGCAGTGACATGAGAGAGGTGCAGTGACATGAGAGAGGTGCAGTGACATGAGAAAGGTGCAGTGACATAAGAAAGGTGCAGTGACATGAGAAAGGTGCAGTGACATGAGAGAGGTGCAGTGACATGAGAAAGGTGCAGTGACATGAGAAAGGTGCAGTGACATGATGACATGAGAAATGTGCAGCGAGTAGATCCTGCAGTGAGTACATCCTGCTGTGAAGACATCCCGCTGTGACATGCGAAAGGTGTCGGTATTGGTTATCAATTTTAGTACTGGAGCTGCTGCTGGAAGTCCGCTGCAAGAGATTATTCTTGACATTTATTGCCTACCTGGCACTTTCTCAGATGAGCCTTCAGGTAGCCAGGGTCAAGATCAATTGCTTCCTGCAAGTTGCATGCAGTGTTAATAACGAGGGAGTTTCACATGCTATAATATGGACAGCACACATGCATTCATCTATATAGGCAGTGCCCCGAGAGCTCAACCCAGCAACCAGCACCTTCTCCCACACACGTTTCTATCATGCATCCCTCTTCTGAAGCAGCACCAGCACCTTTGCCAGAAGCAACTACATCCACAAAAAGACAGAGGCATGCCGCACATTAATACAACCAGAGATGCGATCGCACAACAGGAAAGTACCAGATATTGCCTTTGAGTTATTGCGTGCATCTATAACAGTGTGCAAATATGCAACAACCAAGCTTGATCAAAGGCAAGTATAAGTACAAAATGCAACTGCTCAGAGGGGAGTGCATGTGAGTTGTGCATGGACCTTAGCCTCCATACGTTAACAACACACATCCTGTACCTTTGTGTCTATGAGCGCAGCTTCCCAGTGTCTTGAAACAGCAGAGGGGCCGAGATCTGACCCTTCCATTATGCCTTCATCATCACAGCTGCCTGGTAATGATGACGCGGAGTGCAAATTATGGTAGCGTTAATAATGCCTTTTGTAGGCCCAATGATGACATGGAGTGTAATTTTTGGTAGCGTGAATAATGCCAGACGTAAGCCCAATGACGACATGAAGTGTAATTCTTGGTAGCGTGAATAATGCCTGTTGTAGGCCCAATGATGACATGAAGTGTAAATTTTGGTAGCTTAGATAATGCCTGTCGTAAGCACATCAGGCGCTAATGTACCAAGCCACGCGCCTACAATAATGCCTATAGGATCAACAGGAAGTGTACAGTTTTGAGCATTCTCCTATTTTGCACTAGCACCTGGGACACTGGGACAGCGGTTTAAGTACTGTACGTACATATACTCGACCCCCCCCCTGGAAAAAGTTTTTGTTTACGGGGAAAAACAGCAACCACCCCCCTAGAATCATTTTGTTACAGTAACATTCCCTCTCAAAGGAGTAAGCCACTCTTGCTGTTGTCGCTGTCACTGCTGCTACTGCTGCTGCACGCGTGTGCTAGCTTTGCGTGCTGCTTGGGTGCTATAGCTAGAGTGTGTGCATGAGTGTGTGTTTGTGTAATTGTGTGTGTGTGCGCGCATGTGCATGTGTGTCTGTGCGTGTGTGTGCCTGTGTAAGTGTGTGCGCCTGTGCATGTGTGTGTAAGTGTGTGTATGTGTGTGAGTTTGTGTGCGCATCTGTGTGCACGTTGTGTGCCTGCGCATTTCTGCTGCTGCATCCCTGGAGCATGCTTGCATCCCTGTCAACTTCATTAGTTGCATAACCACAGAATGCCAATACAGTGCCAACTGTACAATTCTGTGGGAACAAACCAAAATGTGCAAATTCTGCATGGCTGTGAGTCCTCGTTCTTGCGCTCTTTGCCACTTGCTCAGCCTGGTCCGCTCTTGCCTGCTGCAGGCGGACGGGGTCTGGGGGGGAAGGTGCAGGCGGAGCGGGGGTAGCATCCTCTCCACTCGTCACTTCAAATAATAAATTTCGCTACCGCCCCCCTAAAAACCTGAACCGCTCCCCCTAGAAATTAAAATATATTTACCACCGTTTCACGAGTAATATGCCACCGCCCCCTCCTAAAAGTAATAATTAGGGGCGGTGCTATACTTTATGTACGGTACACATTGCAAAAGCCTGCAAAGCACGTGCAAGGCTTGAAGGCTTCGCAGAGTGCCTGGAAACAATAGGAAATAGCAACAAATTATTTGAAAACAACCTCTGCTGAAGGATTATAAGCTGAAGTAACTGCTCCCCACAGCAATATAATAAATAGAGCCACCGTGGATTTTGGGTACTGAGTGACTTGGAACCGAGGAACATTTTTACTGCGTACCGAGAAACGTTTATACTACATACCAAGGAACTTTTATACTGCGCACCGAGGAACGTGGTTCCTGCATACCGAGGAACGTTGTTCCTGCAGGGATGGGTCATACGGCGTATTCCTATAATACACCGTATGGTATTTAACGCGTATTTTACCGTATTGAACAAATTGGGCCGTATTATACGGTTTCAAAATTAGCCGTTTTTGGCCGTTTTTAGGCAATTTTCGCCCCAACAACGGCCTTTCAGTGCTACTATATAATATATTATTTGAGCTTCCAGTGCTATTATATAATATACTATTAACACATGATTTATTGGAAAAGAATTGGGGACGTTTTGGGTGATTTTGGGGCGCATCGAGTCCATTTTGGGTCAGAAATCGGCACTCCCAAATTGCATAAAATACGGTACCGTATTATACGCGTATTGCGTATTTATCGTATTGAACGTCTCTGAGGTCCGTATGACCCATCCCTGTGTTCCTGCATACCAAGGAACGTTGTTACTGCATACCGTAAAACCCTGAGGAACGTTGTTCCTGCATACCGAGGAACTGTGTTACTGCGTAACGTAAAACTCATGCAGCATCATATCCAACAACCACGACAGCAGTGTGGGAATGAACCTTGCTTGCTTCACTATCAAATGACATTCTTCTGGTACAAAGACCAAAGCAGGATTCCTCCAACACAAAAACATAGAGTCCATATGAATGCAATAAGTCCACCTGCAGCTATTGCTCTTACAAGACAGGTGTACAACTGCGTGCTTGGTAATGATCTTAAGAAAAGTCAGCTGGTGAAGTGGGTTCTATTACGTTTGCATCGAGAGATGGCGGTGGACTCTTTACTAGGGTTACTCAAAAGTGCTAAGAAGCTAGGTCCTCACAACTGCCCAGAACAAAGGAAAATGTAGAAATATTTAACTCAAACGAAGAAGGAAGGATTAGGGAACGTGCGTGTGTGTGTACGTGTCTGTGTGTCTGTGTTTATGTGCTTGTGTACACAGCAGGAACAATTGCAAGAAAGAATAATGATGTGTGTCTGTGTGTGTCATTGTGTACCTTGACTGTGTCTGTGTTTATGTGCCTGTGCACACAGCAGAAACAATTGCAAGAAAGAATAATGATGTGTGTCATTGTGAACCTTGACTGTGTGTGGGTAGGTTACGTTCTTGTGACGGCACTGATGCAGAAGCGACAACAATATTCTATTATGTTTGCATCGCGAGATAGCGGTGGATTATATACAAGGACCAAGTGAATAAAAAGATGGAGAAACTGGAGAGGAACACCGATAACAAGCAAGAGTGATATGAGTGATATCACTTTGCTTCACTCCAAGAACTAGAGTTCAAGTGTTAAACACTGAACTTGGTAGTTTTCAAGTTGAAAGTTCCTTGCTGCTTTGCCCACATAGAAATGCTTGATCGAGCTTTTAATTTGTAAATTATGTAGTTGTTCGGCTCATTTCGACCTGACAATAATTTGTTTGATTTCGCCATCAAGCTCCTCACCTTCAACTCCCCCTCCTCCTGCCGCTCTCGCGATATAAGCAGCTGCTCGGTTAGTAAGGAGAACTGCGCGCCGCTTTCCTTCATCTGTAGTAGACAGTTAAAAGTAAAAGTTTTAGTCTACGCCGAAAAACACCAGCGTGCATTAAGGAAAGGCTTTCAACTACTGCTCACTGCTCACACTAGCCAGAGCCCCACCGAAAGCAGATAATACATTTGCAGACCAACGTCATGGAAGAAAAAGGCATGATCAGACTTTCCTTCAAGTTATTTTAGTGCAGCTTGTCTCCTTCTGCAACAGACAGACAGATGATTAAATGTCACTTATATCGCCAAAATAACACACGACCCTTTACCCTGTGGGTTGCAAATGCAATGTGACTATCTTGTTCAGTGCCAGCGGTTCAGCGGTAAAAAATACATGGTACTGGTTGGTGGATGACAGTTGTACACGGAAAGTTTGACAACAGGAATTCAGATATGACGTGGTACATTTTCGAACAGGTGCCATATTACTTCTGACGTTTGTTTGTGGATACCCTAATAAATAATGCATAGGTAAGTATAAAAAGCTCAAATGTGCAGCCCTCATGTGCAGAATGCTCACCTAACAGGTCTGCTCCTCCCACTGGCACGTCCAGTGCACGCGAATAGCAAGTGATGGCCTGCAATGGCTCACAATTGGAAACAGCCTTCAGTAAAGCCATTTGGATGCTCGGTGATGGCCTGGTACCTAGGGCTTGTTAGAACCATACATATACGTAGGGTTGGCCAAAACCATATATATACAATACATTGAATGTATATACAATAATTTTGGCAGGGAAATCACCAAATGTACGGTAATATACGGTGTATATATACGGTTCTGGCCAACCCTGCATATACAGTGTATATGCGGCAATTTGGTAGAATGTTCACCAAAAATACGGTCATGTACAGTATATATTAATGGTTCTGGCTTACCCTACAAGCACCATTGTCTGCACTTGAGATATAACACGTCCGTGTTGCCTGGAAAAGGAAAAAAGCAGCATGATATACACGTCTGTGTTGCCTGGAAAAGGAAAGAAGCGGCATGCACACGTGACGTAGCGTACATTATTCCTGTAGGTATGCAGAAAACATCGACATCAACATCTTGCGTTTAGCAGAAGGACTGGAGCTTTTGAGGCAAGCAGGGGCAAACAAGAAGCTTGAGATGTCCTTTGCACACGGACCTGCTGAGTTCAGTGTGTAACACTTGAACTCCAGTTCTTGAAGTGTAGCAAAGTGATATCTCTCATATCACTCTTGCTTTTTATCTGAGTTTCTCTTTAATTTCTCCATCTTTTTATTTACTTGGTCCTCACAACTGCTATTCCTTCTTACTTTGAGTTTAATCTTCTCTTTACAATGTCCAGAACGGGGCACAACTCATCTCGTTCCCGCAGTCGATATCTCTCCTTTCTCGGTCTCCTTCTTTCCCTGCTATGCAAAGCTTCGGTGCCTAACATCCTCGACGGGTTCTTGTCAGTGACGGAGTTTGGGGCCATGTTGCCTCTGGAATTCGGGAGAGTGTTCAAGGAGTTTGCCACATTCCTCGCCCTCTGCTCGGTTCCCCTTCTACGCGCTGTTCTATACTGTTTCGACAATGGCCTAAATGTCTTTGTGACGACAGTGTAGAAGGTCTTATGCTCTACGTTCGCGGTGTTTCGTACATTTCTCCATGCGACGGCGGTTCCGCATGCGACGGCGGATTTTGTGGTCCTCATGGCTTATTTCTTCGTCGCGGCCGCCATCTCACGAAGCAAACGTAACAGAACTACAATTTGTCTGTGTAAAGGACACTTTATCAGACGAGAAAGTAAATCAGACACGTTGTTGAGCTAAGATATCCCTATCTATGTCTATCATTACTTTCGCAGTTTTACAAGGTACAAGTTACACAAGTGCACAGCAGTTCTATTTCGCTTGCATCGTGAGATGCATAGGTCTCTGTCATTATTACCAAGGAGAACACAACAACTCAGAGAAACCGGAGAAACGGGAGAAAACTAAGGATTAAAATATAGAAAAGAGGTGAGGGAGAGGGGGGAGTATGCTAAAGAGAGAGTTGTGTTCTCCAAGGAATAAAAAGAATGGAGAAAGGAAGCAGAAACCGGAGAAAACCAGAAAGTGAGATCATCTCACTTTATGCTACACTTCAAGAACCTGAGTTCAGGTGTTTCGAACTCATAAGTTTGTTGCCGCAGAATCCAAAGTGCTCACAAGGGGCCGTGCATGAGTTCAGCGGGTTATCCCGGACTAAAAGTAAACACATCTAGGGTTGGCCAAAATTATACATACAGATACGGTGTATATGCGGTATTTTGAGCAGGATATACGGTGTATATACGGTATTTTGAGCAGGATTACCATACATACGGTCAAATACGGTGAACATATACAACGGTCCTGGGCTCCGCCAACCCTTAAACATATCACATCCTTTTCAGCAAGGAGGCTATAGAAATTTTCCTTCCTCAATTGACGTGGAAGTGACCTCATGCTTAAATGTGACCCCTACAATTGTGTAGGATGTAGTTGACGTTTTTGCTGCCGTTTTTGTCTTGTTTCTTCTGCCTCACCTTATTGTAGTAACCTTATTTGCGACAACAAGTCAGTGGCCGGGTGGTTTGTGCTTTTCTCTTGCAACGCAACAACAAACTCTTTCTTTTTGTTTCTGAGCGTATGGATTTAATGTTGACTGGCAATGACCACAAACATGATTGCGTTTTCAATAGCGGGAGCGCTGCGGGTCTTAGCTTGCCACCACGCACACTAAAAGTTTATCCTTTTTTTCAGAGCTGATCAAAATAGCTCAAGGGGTGTATTTCCCACCAAATGGCCTTAATTAGATGTGGCCCCCTCCATGGGCCCTGGGGGCGCTATGTAGATCGCTACCTATCTAAGCGCAAGCTTTTTTCGCTAAATCAATTCTAATTCCGCCTCACCTTGTTGTAGTTGGCTTCCTTATATGCCTTGTTTCCAAGTGCCTTCAGCCTCTCAGCCTCTGAGGGTTTGTAGCCATTGATCTGTGCCACACAACATGTCGTGTAAATGTAAGCGTATGTGCATGTGCATGTGCATGTGTGTGTGTGTGTGTGTGTGTGTGTGTGTTTGTGTGTGCAAGTGGCCTCAAAACGCTGGTGTACTCTGGTTCTGATGAGGTGCGGGCAAATATTGGGATGCAGGAAAATATTGAGATGCAGGCAAATATCGAGGAGAGGGCAAACATTGAGGTCACGGCAAATGTGAGGTGCGGGCAAATATTGAGATGCAGGCAAATATCGAGGAGGGGGCAAATATTGAGGTCACGGCAAATGTGAGGTGCGGGCAAATATTGAGATGCAGGCAAATATCGAGGAGAGGGCAAACATTGAGGTCACGGCAAATGTGAGGTGCGGGCAAATATTGAGATGCAGGCAACTATCGAGGAGAGGGCAAATACTAAGGTCACGGCAAATGTGAGGTGCGGGCAAATTTTGAGATGCAGGCAAATATTGAGGAGAGGGCAAACATTGAGGTCACGGCAAATGTGAGGTGAGGGCAAATATTGAGATGCAGGCAAATATTGAGGTCACGGCAAATGTGAGGTGAGGGCAAATATTGAAGCTCTGGCAGGCATGACTGACTTGTGCATGCAGTGCAACTTGCACGCCAACACACACATACACATACACACACAAACACACACACAGAAACACACAAAAAAGTTGCACACACATACCCACCCACCCACACAACATAACGCATGTACAAAATTACAGCTACATACACAAACATAGGCACATGCACACAGGCACAACAAAGCACATGTACACATTTACAGCTACATACACAAACATGCACACATGCACAACAAAACGCGTGTACAAAATTACAGCTATATACACAAATGTAGGCACATACGCATACACACACGCATAACGAAACGCAAGTACACAGTTACAGCTACATACACAAAGGTAGGCACATACACACGCACAACAAAACGCATGTACAAAATTACAGCTACATACACAAACGTAGGCACAAACACACACGCACTTGCGTACGATCTTGCACCACGTGTACGCCGCAAGACCCTTCTGTCAGTGCAAGTGTGGTGTCTGCCGCATTGTTGCCTAGCTGGGGAATGGCACCTGACGTCGCTGGTGCCGCCCTGTGCATGCGTGTGTGTATGCATGTGTGTGATTGCTTGTGCTTTGATTCCTGTGTAGAAGCACGCGTGTGCGTGTGTGTATGTGTGTACTAGGTTACGTGTGCTTGTGTGCGTGTGTATGCATGTGTGAACTAGGAAAAAGCCCTGTGACAGGCCACAAGAGCACTAACCCACTCATGTGTGTCATAACCAAGTCACCTGCTAGCCAACAGCCAATGACAGCCACGAAAAAATGGGCACCTTTTATGCCCCACAAATTTAAACAAACAATCTGCACACAAGCACAAAGCTACAAATTGCACAAAGCCACAACTTGCACACGAGCACAAAGCCACGCCCACCTACTGAAATCTTTATACAGCTGCTTTGCAAGGGAGCGCTCTTGCTCCGACGCCGCCTGCCGCACAGACCACTCACGCAGTAAATGCAGCAGCTCAGAGCTGAGGTGCAGCACGCGGTCCTGTCAAAGCACAGCGCATCACTCATGTGAACGCATGTCATGTGTGCTGAGTAATTATGAGATGCTCCACACGGTCCTGTCAAAGCACAGCGCATCACTCCTGTGAACGCATGTCATGTGTGCTGAGTAATTATGAGATGCTCCACACGGTCCTGTCAAAGCACAGCGCATCACTCATGTGAACGCACGTCATGTGTGCTGAGTAATTATGAGATGCTCCACACAATCCTGTCACAGCACAGCGCATCACTCCTGTGACTGCATGTCATGTTAACTGAGTATTTATGAGTTACAGCACGCAGTCCTGTCACAGCACAGCGTATCACTCATATGACTGTATGTCATGTGTGCCGAGTAATTATGAGGTGCAGCACGCGGTCCTGTCACAGTACAACGTATCACTCATATGATTGCATGTCATGTGTGCTGAGTAATTATGAGGTGCAGCACGCAGTCCTGTCACAGCACAGCGTATCACTCATATGACTGTATGTCATGTGTGCCGAGTAATTATGAGGTGCAGCACGCGGCCCTGTCACAGCACAGCGTGTCACTCATATGATTGCATGGCATGTGTGCTGAGTAATTATGAGGTGCTTGCTACACACGGTCCTGTCACAGCACAGCTCCTGTGATTGCATGTCGTATGTATTATGTAATTACGTATGTTTTAAGGTTGGCCAGAACCACATATACGGTAATTTTGGCAGAGAATTCACATATCATACGTTCATATACGGTGCAAATATACGGTTCTGGCCAATCACACGTTGTGTCTTGAAGCAGGTCTATGCTATACAATTGTGTACACCGTATCATGTATATAATATGCACACGTGCACATGGTACCGTGAAACTTGTGTATGCTATGCAAAAATGAACATTGCATTGTGAGGCACATATGCTGTGCAAGCATGTACATTGTGTCATGAAGCACATAGGCTGTGCAAGCATGTACATTGTGTCATGAAGCACATAGGCTGTGCAAGCATGTACATTGTGTCGTGAAACACATAGGATGTGCAAGCATGTACATTGTGTCGTGAAACACATATGCTGTGCAAGCATGTATATTATATGTGCATAACAGAGGCTGTGCAAGCATGTACATTGTGTCATGAAATATGCTGTGCAAGCATGTATATTATATGTGAATTACAGAGGCTGTGCAAGCATGTACACTATGTCGTGAAGCACATGTTTATGCACGTGTGAGGTGCGGTTAAGTACCTGGACACGACATGCACCACTGACTGATAACAGTGTGAGCATCAAAAGCAGTAGTGCGCTTCACTGAAAGAGCATGCATGCACTTTTGTTGAAACGGTGTATTCTTGCATCGTCGTATTATTATACCTAGGGTTGGCCAGAACCATAAATATATATGGTGTGTATACAGTGTTTTTGGCAGGGAAATCACCAAGCACACGGTCATATACAGTGTATATATACGGTCCTGGCCAACCCTAAGAAGTAATGCTTGAGGTCACACAAAGCAGCTGTACCATGCCAGTCTCAAATGCAAAAGGAGTTGCATCACAATATCATAAGCATCATAAGCATCACAGCATCACAGCATCACATACATCATAAGCATCATAAGCATCACAGCATCACAGCATCACAGCATCATATACATCATAAGCATCACAGCATCATAAGCACCATAAGCATCACAGCATCATAAGCATCACAGCATCACAGCATCATATACATCATAAGCATCATTTACATCATAAGCATCACAACATCATAATTTGCTACAGCATCAGTACCAAATCAAGCAAAGCCTGAACATTTCATTGGCTCAAACACTGAAAAAGGGGAAGAACAAGGAGCGGGAAGATGGGCGGACAAAGGTAGGATTACCTTAGTAAAATTGAAGCGTAGCCAGCTCACAATCCACGCAAAAGTGGTGAGCGCAAGGAGGCCGGACCCTGGGAAGGTGTCTTGATGGCGTAGGATTGATGGGATGAGGCCAGACCTGTGCCATATGTGGCACACACGCGCACACTTGAAAGGAGAGCTTGTCAGTTAGATGCGTGCAGAACGGAGTCAGGGTATCAAAACAGCATGAGGCCAGATCTCGTCTTTGTGGGCCGTTGAGTAAGGGCAATGGGAGAAAAGATGCACTGAGTAAAATGAAAACAGGCCCCCTCTTACAATTTAAACTGTCCAAAACAACTACCATGTGAATGCGCAGCTTGACACCTTGTTGCATTTCCTCTTTGCATTCCTTATCTATGGCTAAACAAGAGACGCTCCGCGTAACAACTAAAGGATGACGTGAAAGTTGTCAAAAGCCGAAACATCGTCGGAGATCACAGAGGACATGTGGCGCTGAGCGCACATTGTCCTCGCATTTCCTCACCTTGAGCATTCCTTGCTGTGAACATTTCGCACTCACTGTGAGCATTTCCTCACTGTGAGCATTTTCTTACTGCAAGCATTTCCTCACTCACTGTGAGCATTTCCTCACTCAAATCCTTCATGAAGATATAAATGAGCAATCTCACTGTGAGCATTTCCTCACTCAAATCCTTCATGCAGATATAAATGACCGATCTCACTGTGAGCATTTCCTCACTTAAATCCTTCATGAAGATATGAATGACCAATCTTACTGTGAGCAGGCCTCAAACATATGACCAATCTCATGACCATGACCAATGATCAATGACCATCAATGACCATGACCAATGACCAATGACCAATCTCACTGTGAGCAGGCCTCAAACATGCGGCTCCACACGAGGGCGTCACCCTCCACAATTTTGCCTGCCGCAGTGCGGGGAGGCTCGTGCCATGGGTACATCTCCTCATCTGCGTGCATCCGTATAAGTGTGTGGTCAGCACAAAGCAACGTTTGAAAAAAGGAATAGATGCTGGGGGCTCGTGCTATGGGTACATCTCCTCATCTGCGTGCATTTGCGTACGTGTGTGGTCAGCACAAAGCAGCGTAAAAAATAATGAATTGAAGCTGGAGGCTCGTGCCATGGGTACATCTCCTCATCTGCGTGCATTTGCGTACGTGTGTGGTCAGCACAAAGCAGCGTTAGAAAAATTGAGTAGAAGCTGGAGGCTCGTGCCATGGGTACATCTCCTCATCTGCATGCATTTGCGTAAGTGTGTGGTCAGCACAAAGCAGCGTTTTAAAAAAGGAATAGAAGCTGGAGGCTCGTGCCATGGGTACATCTCCTCATCTGCATGCATTGCGTAAGTGTGTGGTGAGCGCGCTCTAATAAACAACTTCATCATCTGCCAGAGTCTTGTGCTACGGGTCCATCTCCTCATCCTCATGCATTTTAGCATGCTTCCGGCCACATGTGAGCGAAGGTAAAAACAGACAGGTGCAGAAGAGCTTGGCAGGCACAAAAGCACAACAAAACAAACGAAGAAAACAAATCAAATGAAATGCTTTGATAAGCTTCTAGTGCAGAGCACACTGCACTGCACTCACCGGTAAGTGTAATGGCAAATGCACAACAGTTCAGTAGGCACTATGAAAATGAATGTAAAGAACGTATTATGTGACAAATCCCAGCACAGAACACGCTACGCTCACCGGTAAACGTTTGCAACAGCTGCATCGCCTGGCTGGCAATGTAAAGGTTGCTGTGGCTCAACAGGTCTTTCAGCCGTCTGCATGCAGGCAAGGCACAGGAGGTATTTGGAGTGCTTCTCTTATGCTTGTTAGAATTAAATCCATTCTGTTAGGATCTGATTCAATTTATTGCACTTTTTTGCACCAAGGAACGCAAAAAGTGTATTGCCAGCACTGACGGCAAAGCAGCGCCGACCAAAGAACTTGATCCAGCAAGCGGAGGGCAGGCAAAGAGTGCAGCAGGGTCGAAACACTTGGCCACGATACAGCCACAGCAGACTGTGGATGCAGCATAAGTTAAAGCTACCTGTATGCAAATCAGGGTCACAGCAAAGGGGCAACCATATTGGTTTTACGGTTTAGGTACAGCAACCTTAAATCAGGGATACACAGCAAAGGGGCAATCATATTAATTTTACGGTTTAGGTACAACAACCTTGAATCAGGGTACACAGCAAAGGGGCAACCATAATGGTTTTACGGTTTAGGTACAACAACCTTGAAGGTAAAAGCAAGAGCGTGTTATGTACAAACCATTGTGTCACTGTGCACAAGTCCTTTATGTACGTGCATGCCTGTGGGATTATGAGAGGAATGCACGCAAATGTTTTGGTCCAAATCAGGGTATGGGCAAGACCGCCTGTGCCCAATGGTAGGCCTCCTACTCCTGCAGTGTTGCTTCCTAACCAGCAGCACATGGGTCGGCCAGATCTATGTATGTTTGTGCACAGCTATGTAAACACATGAATTTAAGCAGATGATTTTGAGATGTACGCCCATATACGGCGCACAATTACAGGGTTTGGCCAACTCTTAGAATGAACGTCAACCTGGAGACCTTGCTGCTGCTAGTTTTTAAAACCATGCTGAACATATACGTGGGGTTCCGGCTTATACACACATACAACCACAGGGGTGCTAAACCTGAATGACACATGCGATTGACTTGTCAAAAGACACGGAAACGTACGAGTGGCAGCTGCGGAGCGTTGGTGGCTGGCCAATTTGAAAGAAGAGAATTGCAGAGAGGAGGCCCTAATCCATGATCCAGCACACTCACATTAAGCCTCCAGCTTCCACAAACGGCTTCACTCGTTCCCACATGTGGCCGTGTACCTGACATGGAATGCGTGGCGTACCATGAATGTGGCGCGCAAAATGTGACGCACGATGTGTGACATACAGCACGTGGCGTACCATGAATGTGGCGTGCAAAATGTGACGCACAATGTGCGACAGACAGCACGTGGCGTACCATGAATGTGGCGCGCAAAATGTGACGCACAATGTGTGACATACAGCACGTGGCGTACCATGAATGTGGCGCGCAAAATGTGACGCACAATGTGTGACATACAGCACGTGGCGTACAGATCATGGCGTCCCACCTCGGCAGCAACATGCCTTGTGTTGATCAAATATTTGGCAGTTCAGAGTACCTACATCTAACAGGCCAGCCCCAATTGTATACTGTTTATGCAATTTAAATTAAGAGTCTGTTGCTAATCGATCTCTCAGTTCGCAATAGGTGATGTTAGTTAGGACTATTAGCACTAGAAGAGCGACCACATTGGCCTGTTTGTGTGTATCAGTGCACAATTGCTGTGGTCGTGCTTTAATCTGTCTGAACGTACCAGATACAAGCTGGTCAAAGCGTGCGCTAAACACTTGTCTTGGGAGGGCGAGTTTTCGGAAGGCAGCTGAAGGAGCTTGAAGTACAAACTCATGTCATGTTGCGTTGGGTAGAACAGGATGCGTCGTGCCTGAGTAATGGGGAGAACAGGTGCGTCATTGCTTTGGGGAGAACAGGATGCGTCGTGCCTGAGATTTGGGGAGAACAGGTGCGTCATTGCTTTGGGGAGAACAGGACGCGTTGTGCCTGAGTAATGGGGAGAACAGGTGCGTCATTGCTTGGGTTGGCCAGAACCGTATACCTATATACACCGTACATGACCGTATGTATGGTGATTTCCCTACCAAAATTACTGTATATACACCGTATACACCTATAAATATATGGTTCTGGCCAAACCTAGTCATTGCTTTGGGGAGAACAAGATGCGTCGTGCCTGCGAGGTGTTTGTGGGAACCGATGATGACTTCATGCATCCTTTGTTTTCGTTTATTGGGGGTGCAAGCTCGTGTCATGTGGCGATTGGGGGAACAGGATGCGTCTTGTGCCTGAAAGGTGATTTTGTTGGAGGAGTTGTTGTTATCAATGCTAGCATTTGGGCTGATATGCAGACCTGGTCTCTGCGCCTTAGTAGTGCCGTCAGGATGGGCTTCATGCCTGAAAGGTGTTTTTGTGGGAGCGGGTCAAGAATGTTCCCTTCATTCCCATTCAATGATGTAGGAGATGAATATTATTTCTCCTCTCTCTGCTAGTGGTTTGTGTTGGTTTACAAGCATGAGTGGACACTTTTGGGGTGAGCATATTGCAAGGACCCGCCCCTCGCTTTGCACGTTGAAAATTAAATGCAGAGCACTTACTTTCTTCGTCAATGGAGATTGGAGATACGCAGGGTTGCGTGTTTTGTATAGATTCCAGTCAAACTACTCCAAAACAAACTTTCTCTGCCCTCTGGAGCACCAGCAGGGGTGCTGGATTAACATATATCACACTCACTTCATCATCGCTAATTGGAATTCCTAATTTCTCCTCCAGTTCCTGCATGTGTTTGTGAGTATGTATATGTAAGTGCGAAGTATGATTAGACACTTACTTACAGGTGTGTTAGCAAGACGTGAATGCGTGCATGTATGTGTGAGAAAGAGAGTGCGTGCGTCTCTCTGTTTGTGTATATGTGTGTGTGTGTGTGTCTGTGTGTGGTTGTGTGTGTGTGTGTGTGTGTGTGTGTGTGTGTGTGTGTGTGTGTGAGTGTGTGTGTGTGTGCGTGTTTGTGCGCGTGTGTGCGTGTCTGTGTGTGCGTTTGTGTGTGTATGTATGTGTGTGTGAGTGTGTGTGTGTGTGTGTGTGTGTGCGCGTGTGTGTGCGCGTGTGTGTGTCTGTGTGTGCGTTTGTGTGTGATTGTGTATGCGTATGTGTGTGTGTATGTGTGTGTGCGCGCGCGCTTGCTCACAGTAATGGGCGGGGTCTTGTTTCTTTTTTGCATTGCGAGCACAATCTGCCGCTGTGTGTCCTCATCTGATAGATGAGGAAGAGCATACATGAATGATTGAAAGCCTGGATTTAGCTCAGTAAGCTCAAGTTGGCGAGCTGCAGCACTAAGGGCGTCTGTCATGGCAGTCGAGACTAAGGTTATATTTGTTTTATTATATCATACTAAACAAAATGTTCGCTGGTTTGTCAACTCAATTTCTTATATGGGGTTGATCTTATATGGGGTTTATCGTCACTGCCACCTATTGGGCGTGACACTGTCCTTTTCTTATCTCTTTTCTGTGGTGAGGAGTTTGAGTGAGGCGGTGCTCGTACCAGAGTGGCTCCTTTTACTTGAGAAGTAATGTGGGGGTACTATTTTCCCTGTGCTGTCTTTCTTGGTGATCGGATGGGATATGGCTCACATCTCGCTGAAGCTGGTACCATAACTCGTCGTGACAGTAAGTGCAGGACCTTCGAGTACTCCAAGGAGCCTCCGTTACTCTCCACGTCATTCTTTTGGGTGTGGGCGGCACCATCTACAACACTCACACTCTCAAGCCTTTCAAGGAACTGGATCATGATTCTTAAAGAGCTAAGAAGCTTGCCTCCAAACTCCATGTGCACCCTGTGAACTTTGCTGCTAAACTTGTCCATACCAGACGTGCCCTTCTTTTTTCCAGTTCTATTATCAACTCTCATCAGGAGCCGGTTTAAGGCCAGGCCTGCAACCCTCTTGATCCCCACTGGTTTCTCCTTTTCGCAGTGGAGGAGCTTTACGGTACTCGCTATTCGGTACCAAAGTGGCTCCGTTTCCTTAATTAATGTGGGGAGTGGTTCTCATACAGGCTCCTCAAGTTTGTGTCAGATTTAGTTTCAATTTTCGACACTGGTTGATTTTGTTTCACCAGCCAATTGCCATCAGCCAGAGACTCGGGCTGTAGGCCATCCTTGTAACCCTTGTAACCCTTGTAACCCTTGTTCTCACTGCCTGCGTAGTTTTTCTTTTCTACTCAGTGTAAGTGATCCAATGTAACGTGGCATCATGACAAGTACTAATTCTACATTCTACCATGCTCAAGAAAAACAGGAAGCGGCTAGGGCTTGTGTGGCACACCGTCAAAATTGTCCGATCCAATCACCCCTACGCCTTACTAGTGTTGGTACACGCATCCATTTGTAACAGGCACTTTCCCTGTGACCAACGCCCTATCTCTGCACGATGATTCGACACTTAAAACAGTCGCCTACTAGACCCCATCAGCTGTAGCTAGCTGCGCGGCGTCCTCCCCTTCATCCCAGACAAAAACCCCGCACGGTCACCCTCCTTCATCATACCCCCCACAAAGCTTTCTAATCGGGCAGTCTTGCTCGCACTGGAGCCCACAGCTACAGCCACTGCAGCTGCGGCTGCTGCTGCTGATCCATCATCTCCTGCCGGCGCTCCAGGCTGCAGTGTATTATGCATTACCAAAGCAAAAATTGCCGACGGGAAATTTCAGCCGGGTGCTTACAACTGTCACAGATACACATCACCTGACACGCAAGTGCCAAGCAATTACAGACAGGTAGGCAAAATGATTGCATCTGCCGAATTCAAACCTGCATTACCATTGCCACATCAATTTGTTCTCGTGCAGGTGCGAGCTAGAACAGGATGCTGGAATTCTGTTGTATCAATGAGAGTGTGTGTTGGCCCTAATTCCGTCACGGCAACGGGCAATCCCAGATTGTGTCGCCTATCCTTTTTATACTACTACTAATGACGCAAAGACAAGATATAATATTGCTGAGCGAGGTCGTCCCCATGTACCCCCCCCCCCTCCCCGGGTAAATAGGGCCAATGCCCCTAAATTGGGCATATCTCCCCAACCACTCCACCATTTTGGAACCTGAAAAGTGTGTTGGATAGCTTAATCTTTTCTTAACTTGCCTGCAAAGAAAGCAGGCCGAAAGACCCAGTGGGTGGCTCGCAATAAATGAGAATACAACGCGTCAGAAACAGACACCATTGCTCACACACTGCACTAATCCGCGCCCTTTGAATTTTATAGGGCTTGATAACTCATACCGCCACTCTGGTGTGAATGTGGGAATTTATAATGGAGCCGGAATGCACTGGCTGAAATTGCGGGCATGTAACGCTACACAAGTTTGCACCAAAATTTAGCCAGGCCGCCGACTGGCCCCATTTAGATTTTGATATAATTGATATTTTTTACTGCAACTCTGGGCGCAAAAACAGGGGGAAATTCGCAGCAGGTATGGAGCAACAGATTTATGTCTTTTTCCCCTGTGTCCCTTGTGTGAGTGCCTCCCACTCGCCGGCTTTCCCAGTACCCCTGTCCCAAATTCGACCTTGCAGCATTGTTATACGACGTTTATAATGCTTATATCTTGAAGCAGAGATCGATCGGGGCAACTTCAGAAATGCACCTTTCCCCTGCCAAAGTGGGTGCAAAATTTACACCGCGCCCCACACAGCCCCCCAGAATGCCGAATTTCCAGCAATCGTCAATGGTTTAGATATAACATCAAGTATCTTGCATTCAGATGAAGTACAGGGGGCTTTGAATTGGGTGGGAAGCTTATTGGCCCTGTTTGGGGGGGGGGGTGCACGGGGACGACCGCGACACCCTCCATATTTATAAATATTTTCACATTTTACAGATTGTATAAATGTTCTGGATTAGGGTTGACCAAACCCATACATATGCCCATACCCATACATAAATGGTGTAAATACGGCACTTTCAGCAAAGGAATCACAAGACATACAGTCTTACACGGTGTTTATATACGCTTCTGGCCAACCCTATTCCGAATGGCTTGAAAATTTCTGCACATATGGATATCAAGCAGTTCTCCCTCTAAGGGTTGTGTACGAACCAACCCGCTTAGATCAGTGCGTAATATGTGAAGTCCGGTTCTTGCACAAGCTGCACACTTCTTGCACATTCTTGCACATGCTGCACACTTCCTACAAGCACACACTTCCTACAAGCATGTATGGTCCTGCAAAGGAATTGCGACGACTGAACCGAAACACCACGTCTTGCAAAGTTATAGAAAAGCACATCCTTTCGATAGAGTTGCACACCAAGTCATAAACAAGCAGCACAGAACTTTGCGAGGAATTCTTTTCTCAGCTTGTGCTTGTCTTTGTCACACAAAACTGACGCCATACTTGGCTGGATGCATGCATCGCTCGTACAAACTCCCAGGTTCTCAGACTCAGACATTAATTGGCATGTGCACTAGCAAGTGCACTGTCACACCAGGAAAACAGAGGACTAATTAACCTTCTGTGAATTTTTTGATCCGCTCTTACGAACCTTGTTAATTTCTATCCCGCAATTGCGACAGTACATTATCACGATTCGCGGATCTAAAAAATTCATTTTTGAGTCTGCATCTGTCCTGCGTCCTACTCTTGCCCCACACCTGTAAAGCAGCGGCAGAAGCAGAGGCACTTCCAGCTGCACCTTGTGCCTCCCCCCGCGGCGCCTCCCCTTGCATACGCATCGTTCTGGCTGCATTGATCTCCTCATTGGTCAGCGCCCTGCTGCTGCTGCCACCACCGCTGCTGCTTCCAGTGGGTGAGGGCTGGTCCTGTCCGGCTTGGGCCTCACTGGAAGTCAATTCAGGAGGAGTTGAGCCCTCCTGATCTTGGGCTACGCTTTGAGCAGCAGGTTCGCTGCTGCTTGAGGAGGAGGGGGACATTCCATTTGGGGGGGGGGCATCCTCATCATTCATGCTCCTATTGCTGTTGCTGCTGCTGCTGTTGCTGCTGCTGCTGCTGCTACTGCTGCTGCTGTTGCCGTTACTGCTACTGTTGGTGGTGGGACTGGGACTGTCCACATTTGAGTCTAATTGGGCAGGGAAGGATGTGGAGCCTTGAGGCGAGGGTAATGAGCTTTGTAGCAACTGCTCCTGCTGCTGCGCGAGCA
>Ga0307968_1000149_pt1:27500-42500 | contig 42500 bp, 45 predicted proteins | sample OrgLakmetagen650_FD_201834 | JGI IMG/M metagenome (GOLD analysis project Ga0307968, IMG submission 201834) | Saline water microbial communities from Organic Lake, Antarctica - #650 | ecosystem: Environmental > Aquatic > Non-marine Saline and Alkaline > Saline | place: Antarctica...
AAGCTGCTGAAAACAAGCCTGGGCAGTCCCAACGCGTCCTGACGCACACATTTGTTACGTACTGTGTCCACAGCTAAGCATTAATCCCAAACACTGAACTTCTTCCAAGCAACTTTGATATTCTCAAGCATGCATTGAGGTTTCAGAACCACGATGCTGCATCAAAGCCTGGATTCAATTCCAATCCCAGATCAGTTTTCGCACAGCGCACAGCTGCAGATTTTTTGTGTTGCAAAACCCAATCCAGCTGTGATGACACGCAGCTGCACATTCCACACAACAGGTCGTACAAGTTGATATCCTGCCAGATCCACTTCACACCAGGATCGTCTGCAGCACACAACTGCGGTTCCCAGTGTGGCAGTGCATCATACGCAGCACACGGATGCCAAAAACTCCCCTAGATTCGATTTTGTTTGCATTTTGAGATGGCAATAGATAATTTACAAGGACTGATCACAACTGCTAAAAAGTCAGGTCGCAACTGCATGAAAATGCGGAAATCTAATTCAAAGCAAGAAGAGAAGGCCATGACACGGACCAAGGAAATAAAAAAAGATAAAAAGACCAAGCATGTACGTTTAGAGCCTACGGCCTCTAAGCTGCAGCTACTTTCTATGGGCGGCGCGTGTGAGGTCCAACATGGCGAGTTCCATCAGTTGGATTCCATTTGGTTGAGGCAGGTGAGGCTCTCATTCAGGGTTGTGGGTTTGATTAGCCTAGTGATGTGAGCAGTGGGTTTGAGTAGCCTAGTGGGTTTGATTAGCCTAGTGGGTTTGATTAGCCTAGTGATGCATGGGTTTGATTAGCCTAGCGATGTGAGCACCTACCGGCTGCTTGACAGCGCTGCCAAACGCTGAAATGCAAGCAACAGCAATTACCAACAGCGTCCTTTGTTTGTTTAAGCAATGCCAGGAATTTGATCTCACCACTGCCAGTGTGCAAATGTGGTGCGGCTGAAGAGTGCGTACACTTTTGGAATTAGTTTTGCATTTGCTGGCTTACTTAGTCCAGGCTTCAAGGGCGCTGCTCGGTTTGATCAACTTTGTGCCTTGTCGCCTGTAATATCTGTGCTTCTAATTTGTTTTGGACATGCATCAGTAGTTTGTGGCATCAATGTTTTGGGAAGAGTTTGAAATAGTGAGCCCTCATTCGACATGGAGAAGCTCTTTTTCCTGAGAAGTGAAAAACTGCGGTGATAGTAAAAAAACACAGCCTGCTTGATCAAGGAATGACATGATATGCAAGCCAACCTGAATGATTAGGGGGTGTTACTCAAATTCAAAACAGAAATAAGAATAGCATTCATCAGATCTCCACTTCCTTGTCATTTCCTTATAAATGTGGGGTGTGCTTTCTGCGTAGTTATTTTATGTCTGCTTTTACACCTGTCGTTTTTTTATTTTTTATTATTACATATATCAAGGGAAGATAGCAACTCCCTACTACGTGAAAAATAAAGGAAAGGAAAGAAAAAGGGCAGCAAGAGAGGCGTTTTACCCCTGTCGTCTCCTACACGGCCAAGCCTATGCCAGTTGTAAGTCCCCGCCCTCTTGATCTTATGTGAGGAGGAATGACATCTTGTCCAAAATACCGTGTGAATCTGCTTTTGCTATTCGTCCCTTCATCACGGACGCTGGACTTTTTTCCGCCTGACTAACACAGAGTGGTGCACCTTTCCCGCCACCTGCAATGTTCTTTGATCAAAGACGCTGGACTTTTTACTGCCCGACTTACACAGAGTGGTGCACATTTGTAGCCACCTGAAGTGTGTTCCTTGACCACAGACGCTGGACTTTTTGCTGCCTGATTCACACAGAGTGGTGCTCGAGCTCCTTTGCAGCCACCTGCAATGTTCTTTGATCACAGTCGCTGGATTTTGTGCTGCCGCCCTGCTTACACAGAGTGGTGCACCTTTCCCGCCACCTGCAATGTTCTTTGATCACAAACGCTGGATTTTTTGCTGCCTGACTTACACAGAGCGACGCACCTTTCCCGCCGCCAGTAAATCCAGAATCCCTGGAGGTTTGGAAGGCTGATGGGCAGCACCACTTCCAGAAGCATGCTGCGACCGACCACTCCTCATTGCGTTTTAGCGGCTGAATATAATACTATGCTGGAATTTTGGGCAGAGTTTGCATTATACTATTAGTAACAGGAAGCAGATGTTGCAGGGTATTCGTTAATTTTATAAGACTGTGTTGAGTGGGTACTCATGATAATAGTTTGAAGCGTGGCAAATCATACGGATGATGTGAACACTTCGGGCATGGTGTAATAGGAGAGATCATTGTCATGGGCAGCAGTGGCAGCAGTGTGAGTGTGTTATATATCAATTGTGATATTGAGCAAGTCTATCAGAACTGGTGTTATTAAGTTGTTGTGGAGTTTCACGAGGCTTTGCAAATGATTTTGAGTGAAAATGATAGGACAGTGTTGAATCAGCCTGAATGCTATTGTGTGGCGTGCTGAAAGTTCCTTCACTCTGAACTATAAGAATTCAACTTGTACATAGGGATTGCCCAGTTGCTCCACTTAAACACTATCTGTTTAAGGTTTACGAAAAAAGGCCTTCAGTCAAGAAGTGCGACTGCTATCTATCTAAAGTGCAATTCTTTGGAGCCCTTAAGGAATTGTGTCACGCCCAATCAGTGGCGTTAGTTGTTGTGCTTCGTCTTATACTTTGCTGTGAAGGTGATTTGGTCTGACAACTGGATCTTGATTTAATAAGGTTAAGAGGCCTGGCCCCAAGCTGCATGGCTGTGCGCTCTGTCAAGTGCTCTGCCATGATGAATTTAACCATACAAAAATTCAGCACCGCCCATACCAGGAGTTCTCATCAGGAGTCGGATTCAGGCCAAGCCTGCCGCTCCTCATCCCTAATGATTTCCCATTATTTTATCTGTAGTGGAGTGGAGGAGTTATTCAGTACTCAGCACTAAGGTGGCCCGTTTTCTGTTTGTGATGTGAGGAGTGTTCTCACTGCCAGCAGCGAATTCTTTTTCTCGTGGTGGCATTAGCAGCTAGCCTATCTAGGGCAAGAGAGCACACCATGGATTTAAAAAATAAGCCATTTTAGCAATGCATCCATCTACGTCACCTGCACTCTTCCAAAACTAAACTAGTTCATTATGATGAAATGTACAGCAGTGCATATCTGAGCAGGGGACGTAGCATTGTTCCTGATGTTGCTTCTTATTAGTGTACATGTAAATCATACAGGGTAAACCATTAAGAATACCCAGGGTCCCGTGTTTTATACTCACTCATCAAGCCACTTGCAAGCACAGTGCAGATAAGCAACAAAATCCGAAGGCAACTGTCTAGAACCCTGAGTCCACGCCCAAAAGCCCACTCCACTTTGCGTAACCGAACAGCTGACCGATGATGCCTTGTCCAGTGGAGGCCTCCACCAACACAGCTATTAAGAAGCCCTGCGTGTAAAAACGTGTGTGTGTGTGAGTGAGTGTGTGCGTGTGTGTGTGTGCCCGTGTGTTTAAACCTACATAAATTTTAAAGATTTACAAACCTAGCCCCATCAACACACTGAACGACCCTTGATGTATATGCTTACGTACAAAACTCACCATCATAGCCCAGCGTCCGTTGTCCAGCTCAATGGTCTGTGCATATCGCATCTCGGAGTTGCTGGAGAACAGGTAGGTGTCCATTATGTCCTGTGATGGCGGCAATGCGTGCGCACGTGTGTGTGTGTATGTGTGTGTATATATCCGTCTGTCAGCACGCGTGTGTGCGACCTTGAGCCTGTCATTCTGCAAAGGATCACAAGGAATACCCCTTTAAACAATTCTTGCCAGATGAACTCACCTTCTTTTTCTGCGCCGTCTGTGCAGGCGTGCTTGGCTGTGTTTCTTGTTGCTGAGCTCCGGCCTCGGAGGGGCTAGCTTGTCCCTTCATCTCCCTGTGCGCATGAACATATCAACGGAAGTGTGTTGTGTGCGTACACGTGCGAGTGAACGCATGCAAACTGATACTGCTCAAAAGCTTGTTGGAGGTGGCATGTGGAAAAGGCTTGCTGAATGTGAACTATATTCGTTTAAGGCACACGCAAGTGTACCAGCATATTGCTTGCTCACATGATTTTTTCATTGCTTCATTTTCATTCCCTGCGGTCTTCAACCCCCCCTTCACACCCCCACTGCGGTCTTCAACGCTTTGCCCCACCACAAGCTAAACATGCAAGTCACCCCTTCTTTTTACTTCACACACATACACACACGCACACACATACACATAGACACACATGCACAGTGCTTTAGGTACCAGCCCCAAACTCCGTCCTCACCTTGCTGCGCTCTCTCCCTCTTTAACATCATTGGTAGAGAGGAAGGCATCTACAGGGGAGCCCTCAGCCTTGGTCGCTGCGATCTGAGAGCTGTTCACTCCAGGTGTGGTAAAGTCACCTTTCCGCTTCATTTCATCAGCCTTTGCCTTCGCATCGCTATCACTGCCGAGGGCCAAAAAGTTCTTGTAGCGCACTACATCCCTGTGCGTGTTTGTGTGTGTCTGTGTGTGCGTGTGCGTGTGCGTGTTTGTGCACGTACGTGTGTGTGTGTGTGTGTGTGTGTGTGTGTGTGTATGTTTGAGCGCATGTACATGTGTACATGTGTCGTGTGTGCATGGAAAAAAGCGGGGTCATACAAGCTAGTCTTGCTTCATCAGTTAGAATGCTAACCATTCTGTTTTGAGGGAGGATTTGCAAGGAGAAGGGCATACACGGCAACCACCCAACTGCTGCCACACAGGCATGTTCTTACCTTACTGACAAGGTTCCGTCCTGTAGCCCTTTCAATGTTTGACCACTGCCAATGAGCATGGCTCCACCGAAGAACGCGCACAGGAGTCCTAGGACTAAGGGGTCTCCTTGTGAGCCAGGCTCCATGAGGTGGATTTGGGCGAGGGTGCCCTGTGGGAAGGCATTGATAACAAGAGTTGGATATCTGACAAAACAATTGTCAGGGTTGAATTAGCTTTTGGGAACTTACAGTGGATTACATATTACATGTGGTGGGAGCAGCGTGAAGCGACATTCTGCGGCACTCCTCAAATTTGGCGCACACCATTTCTCAACTCTCACATTCTGCTTACAGGCACTCACTCACCCGCCCAGTGATGCCCTCCTGAGCGATGGAGATGATGAAACCCATCATGGCAAGGCGGCCACACCAAATCTGCACGTGGTGAATGCGTGACAAATGGTTTGCAATTCACTCATTGGTCTTGCAAGCGTGTGCAAGCGTGTGGAACAACAGCAAATGTCCTTGCATGCAGAAATCACACCCTCAAAAACGCACCACAAGTTTGTCCAGGTTGGCTCCTGAGGGTGAGGCTCACATTTGAGGTGGGCAACTCACCTCAGCAAAAGGCCGGAATCCGAAAACACCCTCCTCCGTGGGCAAGCCGATGGAGTTGGCGTACTTGAGCACTGGGTCGGACTGCTTCTTGTCCTCACCAGCAGCACAAAACACCCTCCTCCGTGGGCAAGCGATGGAGTGCCTGGGAACGGTTGTACTCCCTGCTGCGTTGCTCTGTTGGCGCATCACGCTGCCCACGGGCTTGACAGCGTGGGGAAGGGCACACTTGAGGCCCGTGGGACGAGCAGCACCACTGAGGGAGGCATTCATGGAACTCTTGTTCAACAACATTGTGATATTTTAAAAATGCTTTGAATAGTTTAAATAATTTAGATTTGGTGATGTTTGGTTTGTAACCTCTCTCGATTCCCTTATTTTCGTTTTTAGCTCGCGACTTGATTTGAGCAAACCGAATTAAGGAAGCATTATATTATTATCGTACTCTGATTACAGCCATGATGGGCCGATTGACTGCTTGCAAGTATCCCGGCAGTCAATAACGACGCATATACAACGTTTGGATTAATGGATAAATCCATTTTTGCATTTACAACGAGTGGATTAATGGCTGGATTAATGAAAACGTGGATTCATTTTCATTAATCTTATTCCAGGGGGGGGTGCGATTAAAGATTGATAGCATAAAGTGGCGTTATCCACTGTATAAAACGCCCTTCTAAATTAAGTCTGAACACCCAAACATCCGCTCTTCCGGCTTCCTGCAGCCTGATTACTGGTTTGAAACTCCCTATTATGCTGCTCAGAGAAAAGGCAGAGAGAAGGGGGTGAGCAAAAATGGTGGAAATTAAGCTTCATTTAAACGTGCATGGATTAATGCTTGGAATAATGATGTTCATTCATCCGTCCCTGGATTAATTACCAAATAATCCAATGTCATTGTAAATACGCCATAAGCTACCACTCTGAATGCATCTTCTGTTGGGTGGTTATGTTGTCTGATGTGAATTTGATCTGCAGCATATGTGATGCACGTGGAGGGCAAGCATTTTTCATCACAGGACTAAGGTGGTGTTGCTGCTCCAAGGTTATTGCTCTTAAGATTGTTGCTCAGATTGTCGTGTCATTGCCTTAAGGGCAAGCTTGGCTGAGTATTAGGTGATGACGATTTTGATCACTTTGTGCGTTGCTTAGGTCATAGCTGTGCTGTCGAAGCTAGGACTGCGGGTGATATTTCTAACGATACTCTGCCTCTGCTTTTTGCCCTGAATCAAAGTGTGAGAATCTGCAGCATAGCAAATCTCGTGCTTCGCAAAGGCTGGATATTTATGTGTTCAATGATCATCGATTGACGAGAGCTGCAGCTAATATCCCATTCCGTTAGACATGGTACACCAAAAACAGCACTGTTCTTCGTTCTTAATAGCTTCTTAAATAAGCTTGCAACTGGCAGAGTTAGCTAGCTGTAAATATATTTTCCAAGCGCATCTCAATGGCGAGAAAATGGTTTTTGCTAGGGGGAACGCCTTTAAAACGTGCAGAAATGTAGGGTATTGCTGCTTGTGAATCTCTCCTATAATCAAGCTACAAAAAACATCTTGCTTTTGTCCTGTGATTCTTTTCCATACAACATAGCAGTTATCTGACAGACCACAATCAAACCATCTTTTTGGCTTTTGCGGTTCATCTAGGCCACTGCAATCCATTGCCATCAGTAGAACAATTCTGCTAACAGGGAATGGTACTCAGTTTTGCCTATCCAAACATGTGTTGATTGCGCTGGAATAAGCACTTTGTCAGACTAAGATGACTGGTGCTAAATCAGATTGGATAACAATAATAGCATCGTGGCCGAACATGGAACTCAATCAAAGAACTTCAAACCTGGGATTTTCAATTGTGACATGCCGATGAGTTGAATGAGTGGAAAGGGAGGGGGGGTAGAAAAGAAAAGAAATAACGCAGGTCGTGTAGAAACATTCAGGAAGGATTAGGTCCTAATTATAGTCAGGCATGTTGTTTTGTGTTTACACCGCCCAATGGATGCAGAGACACGCAACATTCCACCTGGAGAACTAAAAGAGGAAAGGTTTTTCAGTGGGGTTTAGGGTTTAGGTAATTTCCAAAATGAGTAACTTATGTCGCAAATGTTTTGCTTGGTCAGTTTTTGGTATTATTTGTATAGCATTTTGTGGACTGATGGTTTAAACCTTTTTTGATCTGAGAAAATGGAGAATTCTTCTGCTAAGACAATGCCCTGCACATCCTCTCTGGGTGCCAACACACGCAAATAAGGAATATGATCACCAAAAGACACAACTTAGCATGCCGCATGATCTTTAAGGCTATCAGCAAAACAAGCTCCTTAAGATCATGCATTGTCTCCAAAGATATAGGCAGCAACGAACAGATGGCCATGCAAAAAATCTCCAGATTCCTGAAACAGCTGAAAGTAGAATTGTTCCTTAATGGCTCTTCCCACCCTGCTTCCCAGATAAAGACAGATTTACCTACAGCCGCCCAGATTTTGTGCTGGTTACTCCCATTGCTGCAAAAACACAAAACCAACAAACTAATGTAGGGGGGTGGGTTCTTCGAAGTGGCAGGGGGCAATTGAGGGAGACTGGGAGCACCTGAGCAGCACCGCCAGCCACCAGTAGAGCCACCAACCCCAGACAGCACCGACCTAAAGACCTCAGCAAACCTCGGCGTGACATCCACCTTGTCGAGATCAAGTACTGTGAGGACACCAGACCTCAGAACCAGCTGAACGCCGCAAAGGAACAGCACAAAGATCTCTGCAACATTCTCCAAGGAGCCTCCGTTATTCTCCATATCATCCTTTTGGGTGTGGGTGGCACCATCTACAACACTCACACTCTGAAGCCTTTCAAAAAACAGGGTCTCGATTCTCAAAGAGCTAAGAAGCTTGCCTCCAAACTCCATGTGCACTCTGTGAACTATGCTGCTAAACTTGTCCATACCAGACGTGCCCTTTCCAGTACTGTTTTCAACTCTCATCAGGAGCTGGTTCCAGGTCAAGCCTGCAACCCTCCTGATCCCCATTGATTTTGCCTTTCCTTTTCGCGGTGGAGGAGCTTTACGGTACTTGGTACCAAAGTGACTCCTTTTCCTTAATTAATGTGGGGAGTGGTTTTCACTGCCTGCGTAGTTTTTCTTTTCTGGAGGCACTGACTGGCAGGTTTTTGGTAGGCAAGCTGGGGAAGGGTCTTACACCCTTGTTGATCAGAAGATGGATGATGATGGGGGTTCATTGAGGACGCCTCAATGAGGGCCTTTTAGGATCAATGAGGGTCTTTGAGGCCGCCTCGCCTACAGCAAACAGCTGTATGTATGTGCATTTTCTTGCGTTATATAGGTACCTGTTGAGGCGAATGGTACCAGTCCCACGGTGGCTGACGGTGGCACTGAGCGGGGGGCATACTAGTAGGGCTGATGTCTGTATGTGAGAGTGATATTATAATAACTGCCACCACATGGCCGGATTCTTCTAGGAAAGAGAAAAAGACCAGGAAAACAATGCTGAGTAGGGAAAGTAAACTAAAACAGGGATCTGGGGCAGGCCTGCGTGAGTCCAAACAATGTGCGAATTCAAATTTACGTAGGTGTTGTAGGCGAATTCGATATTTTTGGCCAACTTGTGCATGAACCCTAATTTATTTAAATTTCATTCCCACCTAAAAACCTAACACGCGGAAACAAGATGCAGGTCCTGTCCAACCAGCAAGCCTCACGCACGGCCACCTCCCGTCCAACCAGCAAGCAGAGTGCTGCCCCCCTCAGGTACGCCGTGCTTCGCGCATGTATCCGTCTTCTTTCGTGGTGCAGAGGGCGGGAGGTTCCTCCGTACATGGCTTGTTTGGCACGACGAACTCAGGCTCTCTCTCTCTCTCGGAACTCCTCTCTCCCACAAGGATCCCCACAGGATCCCCCGCCATCCGCGGCCCCGCTCGCGTCCTGCCCAAGGCCACGCAGGAGGCCAGCGCGGTGACCGGCCTAGTGTTCGACCCAGCTAATGCTGTGAGTGTGCAGACCAATTGGTGGTGAAAACAAAGTCCTCCTCCGCTCCTCCGTTCCTCCAGGCGCTGTCTTGCTCGTGGCACTTGCGCGTACACTGCATGAATCGTATGACAGCGTGGAATGTTTTGAGTGGGTCAGACAAGGCTCCTCGCACTCCTGACTTGCCGTGGCTGCACCTGCCACACCTCTCCTGTGCCAATATGTGTTCCATGTCTGTCTGGGGTAGTGTGTCTGTTCCATGTGGTGGCCAGGTGTTCATGCTCCCTACGTGTGCAAACTTCCATTCTTGGAGCTCGCTTCTGAGGGAACTCACACAATTGTGCTACTCGCTCTGACAGAACATGGCATGCAATGCATCTGCGTGGGCACCACTAGTATCATTGTATTCCTTCAAATCCTTACACACAATAGGACAAAGTCTCGTGGGCAGGAAACAGGTCTGTCCTGTTCTTCCCAATCGCCACATAAGTATGGCGATTGTGTCTTACCAATCGCCTTACTTATGTGGCGAGTGGCCACTCATCAATGGCAGTGGCAAATTTGGGGATTGCAGCTTTTGTCCCGAGGAGGAGCAGTTGTGGCCTCATTGGCTGTAACTTGTGCAACTTGGGTATCCCCATTAACCGCCACACTGCGTGCTGCTTGCAAATTTCAGGCTGCGAAACCCAGGCAGGCGCGTGTCATTACAGAACTGGAAAAGCTGATGCTGGCATGCACTTGGGTTTTCTATTAATGTCTTGCCTGTCAATCATACATTCGTACAGGTCAAGAGCGAGCTCACCACTGTGGACAAGACCCCCGCCAGTCAGAGTCTGGGCCGAGTCTCCTTCGACCCTGAGTGTGAGGCTGCCATCAACGAGCAGATCAAGCGAGTTTGGTGCCTCTTGACCTGGAAACACTGTGTGCCGCCGCACCTTAACAGCAGTATGATGATGTTGTCTCTCTTAATAGTAAAAAATTTGCATCCGGATGGATACAACTTCAGGACACAGCAAAGAGCTTCATATGCATGCTTTCTGAATCTAATATTGTAGGCAAAATGTTTTTTACTCAAGTGAATCAAGATAATGCACTTGTGCGTACCTACAATGTTAGTGCACTCGGTCGTTTTGATGGTCAAGAGGAAGGGCACGTTTCAATCCATGGCTACTGTTAGCTTGCACAGATTGTGCGACTCCAAGCAAATGTATTGTTGCTTATCAATGCAGGCTAAAGTTCCATTTCTGGCAGGGCTAGACAAATAACAGTGAATTCATTCAACGCGAGCCAATCAAACTGCACTGCTCTTTTGCATCTCAATGTCCTCAGCTCTTAGCAGTGTCATTTTATAAGTTGTAGAGCTGTGAGCGAAAATACGGTTTTCCCCCTGTGAGTAAGAGTCATGGTGGTGTTCCCCCTTCCCCCCCATGCAGCGTCGAGTACAACGTAAGCTACGTATACCACGCCCTGCACTGCTACTTTGACCGTGACAACATCGGTTTGCCTGGCTTTGCCAAGTTCTTCAAGGATGCCAGTGATGAGGAGCGTGACCACGCACACCTGCTCATGTCCTACCAGGTGACTGTTGGGTTGTACTGTACGATGCATGGGGTCGGCCAGGATTATGTGTGTATCCAATTTCGGTGCGTACCGTACCTCACTGTATTCACCCCGAACCCAAAAATTCATAAATATAAAAGTAATACCGTACCCAGCCGTACCCCTCAAAGATATTTTAGCCTTCCCACACCAACCCCGGTGGGCATGTAGCCTAGCCAGTGCGTGTGCGTGTGTGCGTATGCTTGCACATCCGCGTTTGTGCATGTGCATCTTGCATGTGTATCGATGCTCTCCTCACTGCTGCTGGTGCAGCTGGTGCCTTCTGCTATGTGCTTTGCTTGTGCTTGTGCTTGCACAATGGTGCAGCTTGGGCGTGGGCCTGCGTGACCTCTGCATGAGCTACCCCACCTGGTCATTTGTCAACTGCTGTGCCTGCATGTGCCAACCATGCAGCTTGCTCGACCTCCACACCAGCAATTCCGGAGCTTCAAAATAAAAATATAATAAACAATTCCGGCATCATTCCAGAGGGCAAAAAATGTTATTAATCAGGGTGATATAAGAAAGGTACGGTATGCAGGACATGCAGCAGGGAAATTTCCCATATGTTTGGTCATGTACGGCGCAGGCGTGCGGGTCTGGCCAATTACTGATGAGCCGTGGAGGTTCATTCTAATTCGATAAGCATGTGTAAATTGCATGCAATTGCTGGTCAAGTAAGCTCTATATTTTTTACCTGGGTGAAAGATATGAAATGCTGCATGCTACAATAAAACTAGCTTCCTCCTTTTCTGCTTCCAGTGAGAAGCAACGAATTTGCAAGGTGTAGCGATGATTCTGCCTCAACCTCTGATTTACCAAACCTCATTTTTGCCACAGAACAAGCGTGGCGGCCGTGTGCAGCTGAGGAGCATTGCCATGCCTGAGATGGAATTCAACCATGCTGAGAAGGGGGATGCCCTGTTCGGCATGGAGCTGGCTCTGTCTCTGGAGAAGGTGGGGGGAGCAATCGTGTGCTGAGGGGAGAGTACTTCTAGCTGTCAGGTTCAAACACTGCCACTATTAAGTACAGTGACTCAGCACACCGACTGCGATTGGTTTCGAGGCCTGTGATTAAACAGCATACAGTAAGCATCTTTTTGGGGAGGACTTCCTATGGAATCACAGATGGAAGGATGCATGTTCGACGCATGAGTATTTACCCAGCGGCAGGGCCATCGAATGCTGTCGAACCTTGGTTTTTCAGGTTTGAAAACCAATGTACGACGGCTCGTGTTTGTGTGTTGTTGTCTGTTGTTGTGCGAGATACGGTATGGATGAAAGTCACCGCAGCTCCACACAGAAGAGGTAAAAGTATGTTTTAATTACACAAGGAGTTGAGGCGTTTTGTAATTGCTACTCATATCGTTTCACCCATACCGTATCTCGCACAACAACAACAGGCAACAACACACAAACAAACGGGGTCCTTAAAAGCTGTCGTACCACCCTCACGACTCGTACTTTGTGTGTGTGTGTGTTTGTGTGTGTGATGGATATATCACGTACTGACATTATGCTGGTCAGTATATGGCAAGTAGTCAATTGGGCATACTTGTGTGTGTGTGTGCTTGTGTTTGTGTTATGGATATATCTCGTGCTGACATTGTGCTGTTCAGTATGTGGCAAGCAGTCAATTGGGCCACATTGTGCAGTCTTGAATAGGATATTTTCCATTGTTGTGTGGATAAGTGGATAGATTTTTGGGTGTTTGGTTTTAAATCCCTGTCTAGAACTGATTGGGAAGTAATTTCTGCTCACTCCCAGCCTACCCAGGCCTGCTATACAGCCTTCACATTTTTTTACAGTACCCTTTCTTCTTATTGAGTTGTTTTGTAAGGGTTGTAGCATTCGCAGAACTTTTTGTGCACAATAGAATCATAGAACCCCCATCTATGGGGGAATCATTTGTGTGCTTTGTGTGCTTGATCAAGGTTACAAAATAATGCATTTTGTTAGTCAAGAAGTACGAGTGCTAGCCTTGATCAAAACCAGCGTAATGCATCTTGCACCTTTTTGGACATTTTGAGCAGATACTTCAGGGGTTGACACTAGTTTACAGTCTGACTGTATCTATTCGTTTTATACACACCAACCTCACCTTCAGACGCCCTGACAGCGCTCTACCGTGCAAGTCATACCCAATCTTGCTTGCACCACCCACAAACGCTTTGTCCGCAGCTCAACTTCCAAAAGCTGCGTGAGCTGCACGAGATTGCTGACAAGTGTGGCGACTCCCCCATGGCTGACTTCATCGGTAGGTTATCCTTGGCCATGCTAGATGTGGTTGGGATGTTCAGGTCTTACAAGGGTTTAAGCAAAGGAAGCACTTGGAATGCTGCCTGTACAGGGCTGCTTAGCAGCACATTAAACGTTTGTTTGGTTGTGTCTCTAAACCATTTCTTCTCAAAACACAATGCGGTCGGTTTAGAGGCAACAACACGATGCAGGAGTTATTACGCTTGCCACATGAGCCACTTCGTTTCTGTATCGTGTGACAGACGTAGTAACTTCTGCAACGTGGTCAAGTTAGGCCCAAAGCTTTCGAGTCAAGCCTAGATCATTCCCCCTTTTTGGTGTGTTTTTGATAACTAATTATGCTTCTGTCACAGCAACAAAGCTCAAGCATCTTTGTTTTTGCAACAGGTGCACGATACAAAGTCGTTGTATCATGCATCCGTTGCATGTCATGCCTTTTTGGTACACGATGTCAAACCTGGAATTTCACTCCTTGCTTGCAGAGGGCGACCTCCTTGCAGACCAGGTGAACTCAGTGAAGCACGCTGCAGAGTTGGTGAGCCAGCTGAGGCGCGTGGGCAAGGGCCTGGGCGTGTACCAGTTCGACAAAGACCTGCAGTGATGTGTGGAAAAAGGAACTCTGCGCTGGTCGTGGTAACGCATCAGCATGACCAAGGAAAAGAGCACTCAGGCCTAAAAACTGGTCACCGCAGAAATGTGTGGGTGTGAAGTTTGAGGAAAAGGGGGGGAACAAGCCCCAAGTCCATTTGTAAACGGGCTGTATTTTATTTTCAAGTGTACATATTCACTCGTCTCTGTCTCTCTTACAACTTATGTGTACAATTATACTTGCGCCCCGCTGGTGAGTGTGGGAGGTGAACTTTTTCTCTGTGTTATTGGTACGCATGCTGCGCTTTCACCAACGTGTGGATTGTGTAGGTGCTCAATAAACATTAGTGATGCTGCTTAATTTAGTCCATGATAGACGGTGTCCTTGGTATACTTTTTACGGGGTTCGGCTGTTTGCAAGTGTCGCATACTGCCCTGAAAACAAAGCGGGCAAAAAAGAGTCAATGAGGATCAGACGATGAGGCCTCCTGGTAATGGTGTCAGACAGAAAGGGCGCAACTGGACGAAGGAAAAAGAAAAAACCAGTTGATGCAAGTTTAGGTTAGTTTGGATTACGAAGGCGTTCAGCCTGGGATGGCTGCTCAACCAATGAGAGGTAAAACATCGAAACACCAAACTGTAACTGTAAAAAAAACAGAAATAGCAGAGTGCAAGCTAACGAGGAAAGTGAGCAGAACAAAACAAAAAGCAGCAGAGCCAGGTCTGCATTAGCGCGCTTTGAACACAAGAAAGCAAAAAATAAGCCCCCATTCTGGTTTAACTGTGTGCAAATAAGCAATCAAGTCTCAGTCCTCACTCCCAGGTATGTTTAGGCCACTTCAACCAAGCAAACGAGCACCATACTGATCGCATATCCACTGCTGCCCAACCCTCAAGCAAGCATAAGAGCACCACGAAGTACAACAGAAGGTTAAAGGATGGGAATATCACTTCTATAACAATGGTTACAATGGGGGGTGACCTTCAGCCAGGTAGTTTGGCTGATCGGCTGCTGACTGGTCTCGGCCAGCCACAAATAAATCCATAAGCTCAGAAAGAAAAAGAAAAAGTCTGTTGTTCTGCTGAGAAAGGAAATCATGAACAAGTTGGTTGTTGACCTGTTGCAGCAAAAAGGGTTGGGCTGCTGAAAAGTCCTCAAAAAAAGGTGTAAACAGAAAGGAAAAGTGTTTCCTCAGCTCAC
>Ga0307968_1000150_pt1 | contig 42387 bp, 47 predicted proteins | sample OrgLakmetagen650_FD_201834 | JGI IMG/M metagenome (GOLD analysis project Ga0307968, IMG submission 201834) | Saline water microbial communities from Organic Lake, Antarctica - #650 | ecosystem: Environmental > Aquatic > Non-marine Saline and Alkaline > Saline | place: Antarctica: Organic Lake...
CAAGCGCGGAGGTCTCTGCCATGAGCCATGCCGCCACCAACTGGGCCATCCAGCAGCGCGGGCTCAAGCCCACCACAAAGATCGTGCTGTGGCATCTCTGCGACCGGTTCAACCCGGATTACGGCTGCTTTCCCTCGCAGGAGAGACTGGCGCATGACTGCGAGATCAGCCGCTCGACGCTGAACGAGCATCTCGGTCGGTTGGAGGTGGCCGGCCTCCTGCGACGCGTGCCGCGCATTCATCCCGTCACGAAGCGGCAGATGCCCACGCGCTACATTCTGGGGTTCGAGCCGGGCATTGCACCAGATGATCCGACCCCGTGTCCGAAAACCGGACGCGGCGATCAGGACCCCGGAGATCCTTTCCCGGAGGCCGAGGGCGGTGCGGACGAAACGATCGGGGCGCCGGAGCCGTGTCCGGAAACAGGACACGGAATCGAGGCCGGAGCCGTGTCCGATTTTTCGGCTGACCCGTGTCCGGAAAACGCCCTGACCCGTGTCCGGAATCCGGACACTAACCCTGTAAGGGAACCTTTAAGGGAACCAGTAAAGGAGGAGGAGGGCGCGCCGGAGCGCGAGGCGATCCTCGATGAGTTTTTTGAAGACCTGCTGGGCGCGCTGGGCCTCGATCCAGGTGGCGCCTTGCCCGGCTGGTGGCAGGGCTGGCCCGCTCAGACGCATGTGCGCCGCTGGATCGACGATCTCGGGCTCTCGACGGATCGGATCATCGAGGTGGCCCTCCAGTCCCGGCACGACCACCCGGATCCGCCCGATGGGCCCAAGGCGCTGGACCGCGCCATGCAGCGCGCCGCCCAGCGCGATGGGCAGGCCGCCCAATCCGGTGGCAGCAGTCGAAACTCCAAACGGCGAGGCAAGCGCGATACCGGCCCGCGGCCCAGCGAGGACGAGCTGGCGGAGTTCTACGCCGATCTGGTGAACTCCGACCAGTTCCTTCCACCAAGCATGATCAGCAACGCCATGTGCGCCGCCATGCTGGCCCGCGGGCTGGTCACGCCAGAGCGCCTGCAGGCCAGGGGGGTGCAGTGAATGGCCTGGTGTCACGTCCCTGGCACGGACTGTCCCTCTGCGCAGGCGGCGGAGGCCTTGATCTGGGCCTCATGCTTTCCGAGCCCGGCTATCACACCCGATGCTTTGTCGAGTGGGAGGATTGGCCCCGAACTGTGCTCATCGCCGCCCAGCGCGCGGGCTACTTCGCCCCAGCCCCGATCTGGGACGATCTGCGCAGCTTCGACACCCGGCCCTTCCGCGGAGCCTTTGACGCCGTCCTCACCGGATATCCGTGCCAGCCGTTCAGCGCCGCGGGCAGACGCGGTGGGGCCGACGACCCCCGCCACCTCTGGCCCGACGTCGCCCGCGTCATCGCCGAGTGTCGCCCCGAATGGGTCTTCGTCGAGAATGTCGCAGGCCATGTCAGCCTCGGGCTTGAAACCGTCCTGCGAGAGTTTTGGGAATTGGGCTACACGCCTGCGGCGGGTCTGTTCAGCGCGGCAGAAGTCGGCGCGCCGCACCAGCGGCTGCGGATCTTCATCCTGGCCCACACCGATGAGCCTGCATCCCGGCACGGCAAGCTACAATCCGGCCGGGAACAGCGACTTTACCCGCAAGGCGGAAGCGCTGGCGCTGGGCATCACCAACTGGTCGACACCGAAAGCGACGGATGGCGCGAAGGGCGGGCCGAGCCAGAGCTATGGCTCGGGCGGAACGCCACCCCTACCGGCGCAGGCGGCGCAATGGCAAACGCCGGTGGCGGACGACCAGATGGACAGGCTGCGCGGCAAGATCAACAGCCGCGGCGAGCCGAAGCTGTCGGCGCAAGCGCTGCAATGGCCCACTCCGGCGGCGCAGAACTGGAAGGGCAGCAGCCCGGACAGCGTCACCCGTGCCGATGGCAAGTCCCGGATGGATATCCTGCATTACCGGGCGGAACAGGGATTCACCCACCCGGACCCGGCGACCATGCCGCATGGGCAGCGATCCTCGCCGCACGCCCCGATCTCGCGCCCGCTCTGGGCCTATCTGATTGCCTCGCATGGGCGGGTCGTCTCGCGGCGCATCCTGAAGGCCCGGGTACGGCGACGGCTCAATCCGATCTTCGTCGGATGGCTGATGGGCTGGCCCATCGGGCACGCGCTTTGCGCCTGCTCGGCAACGGCGTTCACCCGCTGGCAGCGGCACATGCGTGGCGCGCTCTTGCAGCTGCCCATGGCCTCCGGCCCGTGGATCTGGCGGCCGATGGACGGACCAGAGGGCCCAGCGCAGATGGATCTGTTTGAAGGAGTGCAGCCATGAGCGTGCAGGGAAGGATCAGCCGCGCAGGTGGCGGACGGGTGAAACGCGCGCTGGGCGTGCAGGCGGCGCTGGAATGGGCGTTTCGGGTGGAAAAGGCGCAGCTGGAGTTGCCTCCGCCCCAAGACGTGTCGGAGGAAAGCTCGGGCTTCGGACTAGAATACGTCCTGATGCAACGCGCAGCACTGGGCTGCAAGGTTGACGGTGGCCAGTACAAGATGGGCAGCTACACCCATGCGGATGCAGAAGTGATCGCCGCAACCGTCGCCGGGATGCCCGACAGCCTCGGCGGCAAGCGCATGGCGATCCGTGTGGCCGAACTGGCGCGCGCGGGGATGACCCCCGACTGGATGCCCGGTGCTGTGCCCCGCTGCGTTCCAGTCGAAATCAAGCGCAATCGGCACGGGGACCACGCTGTGACGGAAGTCGTGGGCACCGTGCGGGTGCAGGTGCGCGGCAAGTGGCGGACCGTCGAGGTCCGTGCCTGTCCGGTCAGATTCTCCCCGGACTCAAGGCAGATCGAAGCTGCGCGACGCGCATATGACGACTGGTGGCAAGCGCTGGGCTGGATCCGCGATGGGTTGATCGACGGGGGCATGTTGCGCGAGATCGAGCTGACGGGGGCAATGCCGAAGGTTAGGCCGTGGGAGTAGCTTTTCATACACATGTCGAGGAAGGTCTGTCGCATTTCAAACGCCATTTCAGCAATCCAATGCTGCGACAGGTTGAAAAATATTGTTTGCTTTCGATGACCTCGTGATTTCTGTATCACCCGGAAAAACGTAGGGAAAAGCGCGGCATGGCCATCAAGAAAAGCGACATCTACCGGTCCCTCTGGGAAAGCTGCGACCAGCTGCGCGGCGGCATGGATGCCTCGCTCTACAAGGATTACATCCTCACGCTGCTCTTCGTGAAATACGTCTCGGACCGCGCAGGCCAGCCTGACGCGCTCATCGAGGTGCCGGCCGGGGCATCTTTCGCGGACATGAAAGCCCTGCGCGGGACCAAGAATATCGGGGAGGGTATCGACACGATCATCGCCAGCATCGCCGAGGAAAACGACCTGAGCGGTGTGATCGATCGGGCCTTCTTCAACGACCCCGAGAAATTCGGGCGCGGCACTAAGATGATCAATACCCTGACCGCGCTGATCAACATATTCAGCCGGGAAGAACTGAACTTTTCCAGGAACCGTGCCGGTGGCGACGACATCTTGGGCGATGCCTTATTACTTGATGCGCAACTTCGCGACCGAGGCGGGCAAATCCAAGGGCCAGTTCTATACCCCGGCCGAGGTCTCCCGCGTCGTGGCGGCGGTGGCGGGGGTCAGCCGCGCGGCCAGCCCGAAACAGGCGGTTTATGATCCGACCTGCGGGTCCGGATCTCTGCTGCTCAAGGCCGCGGAATACGCCGATGTGCCCATATCGATCTTCGGGCAGGAGATGGATATCGCCACCCGCGGCCTCGCGCGGATGAACATGATCATGCACAACCGCGAAACCGCTGAGATTGCGCAGGGCGATGTGATCGCCGAGCCGCATTTCATGGCTGGCGACCAGACGCTCCAGACATTCGATTTCGTGGTGGCCAACCCGCCCTTCTCGGCCAAGGCTTGGGCCTCGGGCCTGACCGAGGATACGAAATGCGGGCGCTTCGATGATGGCGAGCCGCCCGCCAAGAATGGTGATTTCGCGTTCCTGCTGCACATACTCGCCTCGATGAAGGCCACAGGCTCCGGCGCGGTGATCCTGCCGCATGGCGTGTTGTTCCGCGGCAATGCTGAATCCCGCCTGCGCGAGAAGATCCTCAAGCGCGGCTACATAAAGGGCATTATCGGCCTGCCCCCGAACCTGTTCTATGGCACCGGCATTCCCGCCTCGATCATCGTGCTGGACAAGTCGGCAGCCTGCGAAAATCGACCCGTCTTCATGATCGATGCCTCCAAGGCCTTCATCAAGGACGGCAACAAGAACCGCCTGCGGGCACGCGACATCCACAAGATCACGGACGCCTTTACCAAGGCGCTCGAAATCCCCGGATATTCGCGGCTTGTCCCCTTTGCCGAGATCGCCCGCAACGACTTCAACCTGAACATCCCGCGCTACATCGACGGGTCCGACCCCGAAGATCTGCAGGACATCACGGCGCACCTGCATGGCGGCGTGCCGGAACGCGATATCGATGCGCTTGCTGATTTCTGGGATGTCATGCCCACCCTGCGCGCCACGCTTTTCGGGCCAAACCCGCGCAGCGGTTACGCCGACCCGCTGGTTGCTCCCGAGGAGGTACGCACCACCATCCGCAATCACCCCGATTTCGCGGCGTTCCGGGCGACCATCCAGACCATCCTCGACGGCTGGATCACTGCGAACACGCCTGCGTTGACCGGCATCGAGACAGGCGACCGCCCCAACCATCTGATCCACAGCATCGCCGAGGATATACTGGCTTGCTTCGCTGCCGCCCCGCTGATCGACAAATACGAGGCCTATCAGCGTCTGATGTCCTATTGGGTGGAAACCATGCAGGATGATGTGTTCATCATCGCGGGCGCAGGCTGGGGCGCGGCACGAGAGTTGCGCGAGGCGCGCAAGGAAACCGGCACGGACGGCAAGACCAAATGGCTGGAGGATGGTGATCTGACGGTGAACAAGGTGCGCCTTGTGGCCGATGTCATCCCGCCCGCATTGATCACCGCACGGTTCTTTCCGGATCTGCAAGAAGAGATCGACACCGCCAAGGCACGGGCCGAGGAACTGGGCCGCGAGATCGAGGAACTGAGCGAGGAGCACGGAGCCGAGGGCGGACTGCTGGAATTGGCCCTGACCGATGCCGGCAAACTGACCGCCGCATCGGTCAAGGCGCGCGACAAATCAGACGAGGCGGATGCCGAGGAACGCCCGCTGCTGAAACAGGCCGCCAAGCTGATCGCGGCCGAGGCGGCAGCGAAGAAAGCTGCGAAAGAGGCCGAGGCGCGACTGACCGAGGCGGTGCTGAAAAAATATCCCGAGCTGACCGAAGACGAGATCCGCGCGCTTGTGGTGCAGGACAAATGGCTGGCTGACATCGCGGCGGCCATCGGGGCCGAGGTCGAGGCGCGGACCGAGGGGCTGACCGCCCGCGTGCGGGTGCTGACCGAACGCTATGGCCAGACCCTACCGCAAATCATGGAGAATCTGGAGGCGCTGGAGGCGCGGGTGGCCGGGCATCTGGCGGCGATGGGGGTAGCGCATGAGTAAGAATATATTCCCACTTCGAAAGGTGAACGAAGTTTGTAAGGTCGTCCGCGGCGGATCCCCGCGCCCTGCTGGTGATCAGCGATTCTTCGGTGGCTCATATATACCTTGGCTGACTGTGGCGGCGCTCACCAACGTGAGCGACTCTAACTTAACAATAACCTCTGCGCTTGGTTTTCTCACTGAAGAAGGGTCCAAGCGGAGTCGGAGGTTAAGCACTGGCACAGTTATTATCTCGAACAGTGGAGCGACGCTGGGCGTCGCAAAGATCCTTGGTTTCGATTGCTGCGCGAACGACGGAATAGCTGCACTCGATGGCGTTTCTGGAGTTTCCCCAGAGTATTTTTGCTACTGGCTGAACACTCAAACGGAGGTACTCAGGACGAGAACTGCAACTGGGAATGGGCAGCCCAACCTCAACACAACGATGATCAGTAACCTTTCATTTCCCTGCCCCCCGGTTCACGAACAAAAGGCCATCGCCGCCGCGCTGTCGGATGCGGATGGGGTGGTGGCCGGGTTGGAGCGGGTGATCGCCAAGAAGCGCCTGATCAAGCAGGGCGCGATGCAAGACCTGCTCACCGCCCGCCGCCGCCTCCCGGGTTTCTCGAAGGAGTGGGAGGTGAAGACGTTGGGGGATGTTGCGCGAGTTACTACAGGCGGACGCAATAACCAAGATAAAGACCCTATGGGGGAATATCCGTTTTTTGTGCGGTCTGACACTGTAGAGAAAATTCGGAGCTATTCTTACGATTGCGAGGCGATCCTCGTCCCCGGTGAGGGCCGAATTGGTGAAATCTTCCATTACACAAATGGAAGGTTTGATGTTCACCAAAGAGTTTATTGCATCTCATCGTTCTCTGAAGAGATTAGCGGCCGGTTCATCTATTTCGTATTGCGCCAATTCTTTGGGGTGCACGCGATGATCAACACAGTAAAGGCGACAGTTGACTCGCTTCGGCGGCCAACTTTTACCGGTTTCGAATTTAAGTTCCCGCCTGCGCTGGACGAACAAACAGCCATCGCCGCTATCCTGTCTGACATGGATGCCGAAATCCAGACTCTCGAGTCTCGCCTCACCAAGGCGCGCGCCGTGAAGGAGGGGATGATGCAAAACCTTTTGACAGGGCGTGTCAGGCTGGTCTGACTGGGGCCATTCAGTTTCGAGGGGTATCCAGGGATGCAGATCGGCGATCCGGAACGGGCCACACAAGACCGCATGATCGCCCAGATATGCGGCGATACCGCAGACGGCACCGGTGGCCTTGGCTGGCGATATCTCGGTGATTGGCAGAAACGCGCGGGCAATTCGAATATCGAAACCAGTCTGCTGCGCCCTTGGTTGATCGATCGCAGTTACACGCCCGAGGTCGCAACCAAGGCCATCGCCGAACTGCAACGCGTCGCCCGCATAGATGGCGACAAGCTTTACGAGGCGAACCGCGCTACCTACGAGATGCTGCGCTATGGTGTCCAGGTCACGCCCGGCCCCGGCGAGGCACCTGTGACCGTGCGCTTTGTCGATTGGGACACCCCGGACGCCAATGATCTGGGCGTCGCCGAAGAGGTGGCGGTCAAATCCAAAAACCCCAAGGCCTATAACAAGCGTCCCGATCTGGTGCTGTATGTGAACGGGATCGCCATGGGGGTGGTGGAGCTGAAGAAATCCACCGTTGAGGTGGGGGAAGGTATCCGCCAGACGCTCGACAACCAGCGGTCGGAATTCATCCGGCATTTCTTCACGACCGCACAGATCACCTTCGCGGGGAATGAAATCCAGGGACTGCGCTATGCCGCGATCCAGACGCCGCAACCCTACTGGCTGGCCTGGAAGGAAGACAGCAGCATCACCGCGCCCCTGGAACGCGATGTGGCGCATATGCTGACCCCGGCGCGGTTTCTGGAGATCATCAACGATTTCACCCTCTACGACGCCGGCATCAAGAAGATTGCCCGCCACAACCAGTATTTCGCGGTAAAGGCGGCGCAGGACTCGGTCCGCGCGCGCAAGGGCGGGATCATCTGGCAAACCCAGGGTTCGGGAAAAAGCCTGATCATGGTGATGCTGGCCCGCTGGATCCGCGAGGATCGCCCCGATGCGCGGATCCTGGTGGTGACCGATCGCAAGGAGCTGGACGAGCAGATCGAGGCGGTTTTCGGCAACACGGGCGACAAGGTGCGCCGCGCAAGATCGGGTGCTGATCTGCTGGCCGCACTGGCCGACCCGAAGGAACGGGTGGTGTCGTCCCTGGTGCATAAGTTCGGCCGCCGCGAAGAGGACGAGATGGGGAGCATGGTCGCCGAGATCCAGCGCGGTCAGGTTGGTGCCCCCGTGGGTGAATTCTTCGTCTTCATCGACGAGGCGCACAGGACGCAATCGGGCAAGCTCGCCCGGGCCATGCGAATGATCCTGCCGGACGCGATTTTCATCGGTTTCACGGGAACGCCGCTGCTGAAGTCGGATAAACAAACCTCGCTCGAGACCTTCGGGCCATATATCGGCAAGCCCTATCGCTTCAACGAGGCGGTCGAGGACGAGGTGGTGCTCGATCTGCGCTACGAGGCGCGCGACATCGATCAGCGGATAGGCTCCCCCAAGAAGATCGACGAGTGGTTCGAGGCCAAGACCAAGGGGCTTACCCCGGTCGCGAAGGCGACCCTGAAACAACGCTGGGGCACCCTGCAGCGTGTCTTGTCATCGAAGGACCGGCTGGAACAGATCGCCAATGACATCATCATGGACATGGAGATGAAGCCGCGCCTGAAATCGGGTCGCGGCAACGCCATGCTGGTGGCGGGTTCGATCCCTGAGGCTTGCCGGTTCTTCGAGATATTCAGGAATTCCGGGTCAGAGCTTACCAAGAAATGTGCGATCGTCACGTCCTACACGCGCAACGCCTCGGAACTGACCGGCGAAGAGGCGGGGATGGGCGAGACGGACAAGCAGTACGTGTATCGCGTCTATGACCGCCTGATGACCGATCTCGGCACGGATGAAGAGGCGTATGAAGCAGACGCCCTGCGTAAGTTCCGCAAGGAACCTGCGCAGATGAAGCTCCTGATCGTCGTCAGCCGGTTGCTGACCGGGTTCGACGCGCCGACCGCGACGTATATCTACATCGACAAGCAGATGCGCGATCATGGGTTGTTCCAGGCCATATGCCGGGTGAACCGGCTGGACGGTGAGGACAAGGATTTCGGATACGTCGTCGACTACAAGGATTTGTTCAAGAACATCGAAGCGGCTGTGGACGACTACACCTCCGAGGCGTTCGATGCGTTCGATGCGGAGGACGTTGAGGGGCTGATCTCGAACCGAGCCGAAAAAGCCAGCAGCGACCTGACGACAGCACGAGATGCCTGGTTCGGGCTGCTCGATCCGGTAGAGCAGCCAAAGGGAGATGATCAGATCCTCGCGTATTTCTCCAGCCCGCATGGTTGGGACGCTGATCCCGATGCCGAGGAGAAGGCGCGGCGCCGCCAAGCGCTGTACAAGCTTGCCGGCGCCTATGCGCGAGCCTTTGCGGCTGTTGCGGAGGATCCGGCCGCCAGTGGCGTGAATGATTTGCAGCTGACGCAATATCGAGGTGAAGTCGAGCATGCCATGTCCTTGCGGGATGCAGTGCGGCTGCACAGTGGTGACGCGGTCGACATGAAGCAGTTCGAGCCGGCAATGCGGTATCTGATTGACAGCTACGTCAAGGCCGAGACGTCCGAGGTGATATCGCATCTGGATGACATCAGCCTGATCGATCTGGTGGCAAGCAAGGGTGCCGCTGCGGAAGATGCGCTGCCAAAGTCGCTCAAGAACAAGCGCGAAAACGTTGCCGAAGCCATCGAGAACAACGTCCGCCGGCTGATTATCGACGAAAGCCCCGTGAACCCGAAGTTCTATGAGCGCATGTCAGAATTGCTGACAGACCTTGTTCAAAAGCGCCGCGACGATGCAATCGCTTATGCAGAATACCTCGAGAAGATCGCCGATCTCGTCCGATCGGTGAAGGCGGGTCATGGTGGAGAGTATCCGTCATCGCTAGCGAGTTCAGGGAAGAAGGCGCTCTACGACAACCTGGATCAGGACGAGGAAAAAACTTTGTCCATAGATCAAGCAGTACGTGAAACCGCGCAGACCGGATGGCGCGGCAACAAAATGAAGGAACGGATGCTTAGACGGAAACTTGCCGAGTTCCTCGACAGCAATGAGACTATTGACCGCATATTGGAGATCATCAGGTCACACGATGAATACTGAACTGATTGAGGTTGCGGGCCTCTCGATTGAGTTGGTCCGAAAGCCTATCAAGAACCTGCATATCGGCGTTTACCCACCGGCAGGACGCATTAGGGTCGCGGTGCCTCCAGCGGTCAGCGAGGATGCCGTTCGAGTCGCCATCGTGACACGCCTTGGCTGGATCAGGCAAAAGCAACGCGAGTTCGCGGGACAGGCCCGGGAATCTCAGCGTAAATACATCTCCGGAGAAACTCATTACGTCTTTGGGAAAGCGCTTCGTTTGAAGGTCCGTTCCCAATCTGTACGCCGCGTTTCAATCGCTCTGGAGGGCACGGATAGATTACTGATGTTGGTCCCAGAGAAAGCGACTGCCGCCCAAAAAGAAGAATGGCTTTCCCGATGGTATCGCGGCCAACTTAAAGAACGGGCTGCTACTCGGATCGAGAAATGGGCAGTCCACTTGAGTGTGCCTGAACCGAGGTGGGGCGTGCGCCGCATGCGCACAAAATGGGGCAGCTGCAATCCGGACAAAGGGCTTGTCTGGCTGAACCTCGAACTTGCGAAAAAGCCGCTGACGGCTCTCGATTACGTCATTCTGCATGAAATGGCGCATTTTGTGTCGCGCAGGCACGACGATGTTTTTCTCGGCATTCTGGATCGCAACATGCCCGGATGGCGTCAGGTGAGGGGGGACCTGAACGCGTTGCCGCTCGCGGCATGATGCCTCGCGACACCTTCAGACGGTCGGCACCGCGGGCGGCCGTGGTACGACCGGCTCGGCATCAGTGAACAGGTTCGGAAACAGGCGTTCCCGGTAATCCAGCGGGAACGCAATCCGGACGGGCCCCTTCGGCGTGGTCGATTTCAGAAACCCGCCTTTTGTCAACTCGCTCAGATCCTGTCGCGCGGCGCGATCTGACACACCGGTGACAAAGCGCGCATCACCGCGTGCCATTTCGCCATGTGAGAGCACGTGAATGATCAACTGCGGAAGGCGATCTTTCCCTGGATAGAGATCTTCCATGAGCCGGGCGTATCGTGTCTGGAGCGCGCGTAGATCGAACATAGCCTCGGTGAATCGGATCTGATCCAGCATGACGGTCAAGAACCATGCCGAGAATGTCGTCAGGGCGGAAAGCGACAGGTTTCCGCGGCCGTCACGGTCTCCGCGACGCGGCTGATCGGCGCCATCCATCTGCTCTTTGTACTCGGCCGGATCCGCGAGCCCGCGTGCCAATCCACGGCTGATCGACCACAGCCCATGCCCGCCGATGCCCGCGGCTTGGCACATGGCGTGCGACATCAGCCGGCTCACACGGCCGTTCCCGTCAAGGAACGGGTGGATATAGTTCAGTCGGTGATGCGCCGCGGGAATGGAAAGAATTTTGCCTGTGGCACCACGCGTGAGGCCGCGGTAGCGCTGGGCAAAGTGCTCCATGAACGCCGGCAAGCGATGCGCAGATGGCGGCAAATGACGCCCCACCGCCACTTCTTCGTCCTCCCCGCGGAAGGCACCGGGAACGACCGGCTTTGCAACACCCTTATGTTCAGTGACACGCAATTCTGCGGGCATGGCGTCATAGAAACGCCGGTGCAGATCTTGGATGAAATGCACCGAGGTCGTCTCAGGTAGCGCGCCATGCGCGAATTGTTGGTCGATCCAGGCCTGTACGCGGACATGAGCGGCGGCCTCTTCCGCCAGGGGGCGGCTTTCCACTTCATCGAGATGACCTGCCAGCGCCGCCTCGATATCGCGCGGCCGCGTGTTGTGTCCCTCGATGAGGTTGGAGTAATACGCGTTCATGATACGGGTCATGCCCCGGAGTTCGGCGGCACTGTCAGGATGAAGGCGCCGTCCCAACGCTTCTGCGGCCGAGCGGATCTCCAGAATGAGGTCGGTCAGTGGCACGGGGATCGACTCTTCAATCCCGCAAGGCTCGATGCGTGCCGGTGTTTCGAGGGTCATTCTGCCGATCTTTCGATACAAGATAATTGCGTGTTTATTAGCATTTAGCCGACTGTTGCGCAAGCTTCTGCCGATCTGTCGCGCCGATCGTCTAAGCCGATCACTTGGCTTGCCGCATCCCCGTCAATCAACGTGCTACCCCCCTCCCAATGGTTCCTCCCGGGCGCGATCCGTATACGGGGGGGACGAGCGCGCCATTTCGCTAGCGACTGGATTCCTCACCGGGGAATCCACCCTGAAGCCACCTGCGGCAACGCCCGAAATTATTCTTCGTGATAACAGAAGTTTGCGCGGCATTTTTTCGTGGCCAAGGGTGGATTTTACTATTTCAGTCAAGAATCCACCTGAGCCAGTTTGAGGAGGCCACCTGCGCTGGAAGCCACCCCGTTTCAGCAGGTCTCAAGGGGCTGGACAGAACTTGTTGATTCCAGGTCAAAAAATGGTTTGACATTTCTAGCCCCCTTGACGTACCCCTTGATAATCGAGGAATAGCGTCCGGAGGGAACTCCTCGCGGGCGTTTTCTTTTTCCCCATAACGCGGATCCCGACTCTGCCGCCGGCCATCCCGGCGGCGCGCATGCGTTTGTCCGCCTTGCCCCAAATCAGAGACCCGCCCCATGGACCTTGTCTTCGCGCCAAGCGAGATCGAGACGTGGCCGATCGACCGGCTGCGCCCCTATGCCCGCAATGCCAAGATGCACGGCGACGACCAGGTGGCGAAGATCGCCTCCAGCATGGCAAAGTTCGGCTGGACAGTGCCCTGCATGGTGGCCGACGATGGCGAGCTGATCGCCGGGCATGGCCGGGTGCTGGCGGCAACCATGCTGGGGCTGAGCGAGGTGCCGGTGATCCGGCTTGGTCATCTCGACGAGGCGGAACGCCGGGCCTACCGGATCGCCGACAACAAGCTCACCGAGCTGGGCGAGTGGGACGAGGCTATGCTGCGCGACGAGATCGCGGGGTTGCTGGCAGAGGATTTCGACCTGACGCTGCTGGGCATCACCGACGAGGACCTCGATGCGCTGCTGCAGGACCCCGAGGCGCTGGGTGGGGATGGCCCGGTTGAGGGGGAAGACGATGTGCCGGAGGCTCCGGTCACGCCGGTATCTGTCGCGGGCGACCTTTGGCAACTCGGTGCGCACCGGCTGATCTGCGGCGACAGCACGTCCGCCGATGTGATCGGACAGCTGCTGGGCGATGTGAAACCTCAGCTGATGGTCACCGACCCGCCCTATGGCGTCGCGTATGATCCAGGCTGGCGCAACCAGGCGGGCGCGGCCAGCACCAAGCGCACGGGCAAGGTGCTGAACGACGACCGCGCCGACTGGCGCGAGGCCTGGGCGTTGTTTCCGGGCGATGTCGCCTATGTCTGGCATGGCGCGCTGCATGCCGGAGAGGTGGCCGACAGCCTGACCGCGTCGGGCTTCGCCATCCGGTCGCAGATCATCTGGGCGAAGGACCGGCTGGTGCTCAGCCGCGGCGATTACCACTGGCAGCACGAGCCCTGCTGGTATGCCGTGCGCGCAAAGGGAAAGGGGCATTGGGCGGGGGATCGCAAGCAGACGACGCTGTGGCAGATCGCCAGCCGCGATCAGGATGCCGAGACCGTGCACGGCACGCAGAAGCCAGTGGAGTGCATGCGCCGCCCGATCCTGAACAACTCGGCCCCCGGTCAGGCGGTCTATGAGCCCTTCATGGGATCCGGGACCACGCTGATCGCAGTGGAAACCACCGGGCGCGTCTGCTACGGTGTCGAGCTGAACCCGGCCTATGTCGATGTCGCCATCGAGCGTTGGCAAGCCTTCACCGGCGAGGACGCGGTCCTGACGGAGACCGGCGAGAGTTTCGTGGCGCTGAAGGCGAAGAGGCTTGCCGCATGACTGTGCCCCTTCTGCCGGGCCAGATCGCGCAGTGGCCGTTGGCCAGTCTCAAACCCTATGCGCGCAATGCCAAGACCCACGACGCCGACCAGGTGGCGCGGATCGCCGCAAGCATGGCCGAGTTCGGCTGGACGGTACCCTGCCTTGTGGCTGCGGACGGCGAGTTGATCGCAGGCCATGGCCGCGTCCTGGCCGCCGCACAGCTGGGGCTGACTGAGGCGCCGGTCATCGTGCTGGACCATCTGACCGAGGCGCAGCGTCGGGCCTACCGGATCGCCGACAACAAACTCACCGAGCTCGGCGGCTGGGACGAGGCGCTGCTGCTGGAAGAACTGCGCGGGTTGCTGGCCGAGGACTTCGATCTCGGGCTGATCGGCATTCCCGAGGACGAGCTGGACGCCCTGCTGCATGATGCCGATGTCGACGACCGCGCGCCCATCGACGATGACACCGCGGACACGATCCCCGAGCCCCCGGCCGAGCCGATCACGCGCCCGGGCCACATCTGGGCGTTGGGCGACCACCGGCTGATCTGCGGCGATGCCACCGATCCGGCGGTGGTGGCGCGGCTGATGCAGAATGAGGCGGCCACACTGGTGTTCACCTCCCCGCCCTACGCGCAGCAGCGCGACTATGGCGCAGCAAAGGAGAATCTCGGCGATTGGGATGCGCTGATGCAGGGTGTCTTTGCCGCAGTTCCTGTCACGGGTTCCGCTCAGCTTCTGGTTAATCTCGGCCTGGTCCACCGCGATGGCGAGTGGATCCCGTACTGGGAGGGCTGGGTCGCCTGGATGCGCACGCAAGGGTGGAGACGGTTCGGCTGGTATGTGTGGGATCAGGGGCCGGGCCTACCCGGCGACTGGAATGGGCGGCTCGCGCCCTCGCACGAGTTCATCTTCCACTTCAACCGCGCGCCGCGCAAACCGCACAAGACCGTGCCCTCCAAGCACGCGGGCGAAACCCTCGGCGGCGGTGGGCTGCGCACGACGGAAGGCCAGGTCAGGCCCAAGACCGGCACCGGCAACGCGATCCAGAGCCACCGCATTCCCGACAGCGTCTTCCGCGTCATGCGCCACAAGGGCGGGCTGGGGGCCGCCGGAAAACACCCCGCGGTGTTCCCGGTGGCGCTGGTCGAGGCGGTGCTCACGGCCTTCACCGATCCCGGCGATCTGGTCTGCGAGCCGTTCTGCGGCTCGGGCAGCCAGCTGGTCGCGGCAGAGCGCGCCGGGCGACGCTGCTACGCGGTCGAGCTGGATCCGGCCTATTGCGATGTGGCCGTGCGGCGCTGGGAATTGGCGACCGGGCGAACAGCCAGTCAGATCCTCGAACAAGAGGAGGCAGTGAAACCTGCGCGCCGCAAGAGGACGCGCGCATGACGCAGTCGCGCCGCATGTCGCTCATCGAGGCAATAACCAACGTTGCGGTGGGTTATGCGTTGGCGGTCGCCTCGCAGATCGTGGTGTTCCCATGGTTCGGTGTGCAGGCGAGCCTCGGCGAGAACCTGGCGCTGGGCGGGGTCTTCACCGGCATATCGCTCCTTCGCAGTTACGCGCTGCGCAGGCTGTTCGAAGCCGCGCAAGGACGATAGCGTGCGTCGGCAGTGCGGACAAAGCGGGCATTGGTCAGAGGCCCGGCGGCCTGATGATCGCAAACGCCCTCACGTTACCTAATGAACTTGCAATCCTAACCTGTGTTAGTGGGACGCCACATTTTAAGCGGTATGAACCGCCTGTTTGCTGCGGTCGGAGGAGGGCTGCGGCGGGCACGACAGACGGAGCTCGTGCGCTTTTTACGAGAACCATTCAGTTGCGTCCAGGATTTGTAATTTTGCGATGTTTTCAAAAGTCATGTTCATGAGTTCCGTCGGTTGCCCCCCAAGGCAAGCTATTCGATGTCCTTGAATGGGAAGGGAATGAAATGAACATTATTCAGTTGAATAGGCAGCTGATCGAGGTCGAGCGTCTGATTGCTTCGGATGGCTATGAAGCGAAAACGCAAGGCATGGTTCTATTGCGCGATCTGATCGCCACCTCGACGCCGAGGCCCGTCCCCACGCTCCGATTGGTTGATGACGATAATCGTTTCAACAACAAGCCTGTGTGAACGCGGTCGATAGGAACCACGATTCACGAGACGACCGCTCGGCACCTTGCCGCTCCGGCCCGTTTGCGGCATAACGCCTCCTCAGTCTCATCTTGAAAAAAAGATCGATCAGGGCTCCAAGCCGTCACCTGACCCTTTTGGTCGGACTTGGCGGATCCCCAATCAGCCTGACCGGCGGCAGCGTGGGATCGTGTCACGCGATTCGATGCACCGTTCCTCGTCCTTGTTCCTTCGCTGAAGTGATCGCGAGACCGAGCTTCTTCTTGAGCCCGCCCGAGATCATGCCTCTCGCTGAATGCGGCGCCCATCCCGTCACCTCGACGATCTCACCAATGGACGCCCCCTCGGGCCGCTGAAGCAGCGTGATGATCTGGGCCTGTTTCGTGCCTGCCCGGACGGCGACGGGTTTTGGGGCATCGGTCGATTGGGGCGTCGGCGCGGGATCCGGCCTGGCCTTGCGCGGATTGGTCACCGTGTTGGCCGCGACCGGCTCGATCCCGATCGCTTCGAGCCCGGCCTCGGTGGCGACGAGCGTGGTGCCATGACCATCGCCGGTCTCGCGCCAGAGCGGATCACCGCGGCGCAGGTCGGCCTCGACCTCTTGGAGCCAGCCGCGCGCGATCATCGCGGCGACAGACTTCTTCGCGGCGGCCCCGTGCAGCCCGTCGGGCAGTGGCATGGCCAGATTGCCGGGACGGGTGGCCGCGCGGCTGAGGACGATGGACTGGGTATCGGTGAGTTTTGGCATGGGAGCCTCTTGTGCTGACGGGGCGGCGCGGTATTGCGCGGCCTCCTACCGGGTGAAGCCCGCCAGTCGGCGGGCCATCCGGGGTCAAAACCGGACGGGTTACTTTTCGTATTCACCCTCGCCGAAAGCGCTGTCTGTGATGCGCTTGAGCAAGCCGTTGTAGTGATCCAGCGTGCCGACCATCGCCCAGCCCACCTCGTCGGGATGGCAGTTGAAGTGGTCGTCGCTGAGTGCCTGCAGGCGCGCGAGCCTCTCGTCGATCTCTGCTTTCTTGCCGATGAAGGCGTTCAAAGCGTTCGACCGGTTCCTCGAACCGGTGGCGGAACCGGTCTCACCCTTGTTCCTTCGTGCCTTCTCGGCGCGCAGCTGGTGGCGGGGCGTGGTTTGCGGGTTCAGGCGGGTCATGGTCTGGCTCCGTTGGGTGGGTTGCATCGCTTCCGTAGCATCATGATCGCTCTGGCGGACCGGAAAGTGTAGGCAAATCAGCATCATAAGATTGCGTTCTGCCCCGGTTCTGATCAGATCAGCCCCATGCCCGCCAGCACGGTGCTGGCGGCGGCAAGCTGACTGGTGGGCAGTTCGATCTTGAGATGCGAGATCACGTCCGACGCCTCGGCATCGATCCCGGCCTCGCGCAGCGCGGCCTCGATGGTGTCGGCGACGGCGTCGGGGTTCTTGCGACTCAAAGGGTCGGGCAGCGTGTCGTGATCGATGCGGATGGTGGTGATGGCGGTCATGCGGTGTCTCCGTGCTGCTGTTCCATCATGGCCACGATGGCGCAGGCCATCCCGCCGAGGTATTCGCTGCGGCGAAAGACGATCTCGTCTATGTCGTTTGCCGTGGTGATCGCGGGATCGACCGCGAGGTCCTCTGCCATATGCGGCAGCAAGCGGGCGGCCTCGGTGTTGTAGCGTTGGGCGATGGTCATGGGCGTGTCTCCGATCAGGCTGTGTTGTCCTGATCCGAGAATCGCTCCGATCCGGAGCGTAATCAACTGAATTAGACGATCTTAACCGTTTATATTCAACGGACTAAGGGGGCGCATTGGGTCATGGAAGGTCTCTCTGAGCGTGCCTATGCCGCGCATTCCAGGCTCTCGCGCGGGGCCGTGCAGAAAGCGCGCAAGACGGGGCGGCTGGTGCTGTATCCGGACGGCTCGATCAACGCGGCCGCCTCGGATGCGCGGCGAGCAGAGATGACGGATCCGGATCAGCAGCACAGGTCCGCGGGTGGTGTCGGGAATGGCGACACGGCTGGCGCGGTTTCCGGTCCCGGCGACAGCGCCTCGTATCTGAAGGCCCGCACAGCGCTGACGGTCTACCAGGCGCAGGAGCGTCAGCTATCGATCCAGCGCAAGAAGGGCGTTCTGGTGGATCGCGCGCGGGCCGAGACGCTGGTCTTCCGCCTCGCGCGGCAGGAGCGCGATGTCTGGGTGACCTGGCCCACGCGCGTGGCCGCCTTGATGGCCGCGCAACTGGCCGCAGAGATGGAAGCCGCATCAGGGGAGGCCGTGACGATCGAGACGGCGATCCTGCAAAGGGTGCTGGAAGCGCATGTCCGAGAGCAGCTCACCGCCCTCGCAGACCTCCGGGTCTCGCTTGAATGACGGACATCATGACGAGGGATTGAACGGCGACGACCTGACCGCGGACCTTGATCTCGGCTTTGAGGGCGCCGAGGTCATCCTGCGCGCCTGGCGGCGCGGCCTAGGTCCCGATCCGGATCTGACCGTGTCGGGCTGGGCGGATGCGCATCGCTGGCTGTCGTCGCGCGCCTCGGCCGAACCCGGGCGGTACCGCACCGTGCGCACGCCCTACCTGCGCGCCATCATGGATGCGCTGTCACCCGGCCACTCCGCACAGCGGATCTCGTTCATGAAAGCCGCGCAGGTGGGCGCGACCGAGGCCGGCAACAACTGGATCGGGTTCGTGATCCACCACGCGCCGGGGCCGATGCTGGCGGTGTTGCCCACGGTGGAAATGGCCAAGCGCAGCTCGCGCGGGCGGATCGATCCGCTGATCGAGGACAGCGCGGCGCTGAAGGAGCGCGTCAGGCCCGCGCGCTCGCGGGACGCGGGCAATTCGATGCTGTCCAAGGAGTTCCCCGGCGGCATCCTCGTGCTCACCGGGGCCAACTCGGCCACCGGCCTGCGCTCGATGCCGGCGCGTTACGTGTTTCTCGACGAGGTCGATGCCTATCCGGCCTCGGCCGACGAGGAGGGTGACCCGGTCACGCTGGCCGAAGCCCGCACCACCACCTTCGCGCATCGGCGCAAGGTGTTCATGGTCTCGACGCCGACCATCCGCGGGCTGAGCCGCATCGAGCGCGAGTTCGAGGCCAGCGACCAGCGGCGGTATTTCGTGCCGTGCCCGCATTGCAAGGCGATGCAGTGGCTGCAGTTCGAGCGGCTGCGCTGGGACAAGGACCAGCCGGAGACCGCAGCCTACCATTGCGAGGGCTGCGCGCGCCCCATCGCCGAGCATCACAAGACGGCGATGCTGGAACGGGGCGAGTGGCGGGCAACAGCGACGGCGACGGACCCGACGGCCATCGGGTTCCACCTCTCGGCGCTCTACTCACCGATCGGCTGGAAAAGCTGGGCGCAGATCGCGCGCGACTGGCTGGCAGCACAAGGCTCGGACGAGATGCTGCGCGCGGCGCGCAACACGCTGCTGGGCGAGACATGGGTCGAGAGCGGCGAGGCGCCGGACTGGCAGCGGCTCGCGGACCGGCGCGAGACCTATCCGGCACAGATCCCGGAACAGGGTCTGTTCCTGACCGCCGGCGCGGATGTGCAGAAGGATCGCATCGAGGTCGATGTCTGGGCCTGGGGTCGAGGTCTGGAAAGCTGGCTCGTGGATCACATCGTGATCCCGGGTGGGCCTGACGATCCCGCCTGCTGGGAGACGCTGACGGCACTGCTGGGCCGTACATGGACGCACGAGAAGGGCGCGGTCATGACATTGGCGAAACTCGCCATCGATACCGGCTACGAGTCCGCCGCCGTCCATGCCTGGGCGCGTCAGCAGGGCACGGCGCAGGTGGCGCCGGTCAAGGGGCTGGAAGGCTTCAACCGGGCGACGCCGGTCTCGGGGCCGACCTTCGTCGATGCCACGGTAAACGGCCGCAAGCTGAAACGCGGCGCGCGGCTCTGGAGCGTGGCCACCGCCACCTTCAAGGCCGAGACCTATCGCTATCTGCGGCTGGAGCGCGCGACAGAGGAAGAGGCACCCAACCCGGCCGGCACGATCCACCTGCCTGACTGGGCCGACAGCGAATGGCTGAAACAGCTGGTCGCCGAGCAGCTGGTCACGATCCGCAACAAGCGCGGCTACGCCCGGCAGGAATGGCAGAAGATGCGCGAGCGCAACGAGGCGCTCGATATCCGCATCTATGCAAGGGCTGCGGCGTGGATCCTCGGCGCGGACCGGTTCGACGCGCGGATGTGGCAGAGCCTCGAGAAACAGGCCGGGGTGGAGACCGCCACCCCCGAGCCGGACGCGGCACCCGAGACACCCACCGAGCCGCAAGCGGGGCGCGTGACCACACCCCGGCGACGCGGCTGGCGGGTGAGCACGCCCAAGTACATGGAATGAGCATGACCCTCGACGATCTCAAACGCCACCACGGCGCGCTGCTGACCGCGCGCTACAGCGGCACGCGCAGCGTCAGCTATGACGGCAAGACCGTGACCTATGGCTCGGACGCGGAACTGGCGGCCGCGATCGCGGATATCGAGCGGCGGATCGCGGCGCTGGACCGCACCGGCCGTCGCATCCTCCGCCCCCATGCCGCGAAGGATCTGTGATGAGTGCGATTAACTGGCGGCAACGCCTCGGCGCCTTCATCGGCGGGTTCGACGCGGGCCAGCACCACCGCCGTCTGCGCGGGTTCCGCGCCACCCGCGCGCATGTCAACGCGCTGATTGCGGCAAGTGGTCCCGATATCACGGCGCGCGCCCGGTGGCTGGTGCGCAATAACGGCTATGCGGTGAATGCCGTCGAAAGCTGGGCGGCCAATACCGCGGGAGACGGGATCAAGCCGATCTCGAAGATCGCGGATCCAGCCCGCAAGGAAGAGCTGCAGCGGCTGTGGCTGGCCTGGACCGACGAGGCCGATGCCGAGGGGCTGACCGACTTCTACGGGCTGCAGCGCCGGGCGGCACGCGAGGTGTTCATCGCCGGTGAGGTGTTTTTCCGCATCCGGCCGCGGCGGGCGGGCGACGGGTTGAGCGTGCCGCTGCAGCTGCAGATGCTGCCCGCGGAAATGCTGCCGCTGGAACAGAGCGGCACCGCTGCGAACGGGAACGCAATCCGTCAGGGCATCGAGTTCGACCGGATCGGGCGTCGCGTCGCCTATCACTTCCTGCGCCGTCACCCGGGCGATAGCACGGAGCCGGGCCTTGCCGGCGAGATCACGCGAGTGCCGGCCTCCGAGGTGATCCATGTGATCGACCCGGTCGAGGGCGGTCAGCTGCGAGGCGTCTCGAAACTGGCGCCGGCCATCGTGAAGCTGTTCCTCCTCGACCAGTATGACGATGCCGAGCTCGACCGGAAGAAGGTCGCGGCGATGTATGCGATGTTCGTCACGTCGCCGGCGCCGGAAAACCCGCTGGCCCCGCCCGGCGACGAGGACGACCCGGGCGGCGTCGAGATCAGCCCCGGACAGGTGGTGCGGCTCGATCCGGGCGAGGATGTCACCGTCGGCCAGCCCGCCGATAGCGGCGCGACCTACGAGCCGTTCCAGTACCGCACGCTGCTGCAGATCTCGGCGGCGCTGGGCATCCCTTATCCGTATCTGGCCAATGACATGGTGAAGGGAAACTTCTCGAACTCGCGCCTGGCCCTGATCGAGTTCCGCCGTCGCGTCTCGGCCTGGCAGCATTCGGTGATGGTGTATCAGCTTTGCCGCCCGGTCTATGCGCGCTGGATGGATGCGGCCGTGCTGTCGGGGGCGCTGGCCCTGCCACGATACGAGACCAACCGATCCCGCCTGCTCACTGCCGACTGGCTGCCGACCAAATGGGACTGGGTCGATCCCCTGAAGGACGCCAATGCCGAGATCGCCCAGATCGAGGCGGGGCTCAAATCCCGCACGCAGGCCATCGCCGAGCGCGGCTTTGACGCCGAGCAGGTCGACCGCGAGATCGCCGCCGAACACGCCCGCGAGCGCGCACTGGGCCTCGATTTCCGCCGTCCGGGATCGCCCGCACAGGGCGCGGAGGGCGCAGCGGACGTGCCGGTTGACGGGGATGATCGAGACGGGACCCCGTCTGACGACGCCGACGACGATGACCACACCGCGGAGACCCGCCCGCGCCCAGACGAGGACCAGCCCTGATGCTTCACGCCCGCATTGCCGCGCGCGCGTTCAACACGCCGCTGCTGGTCGAGCCCGCCAAGGCCATGGCGTTCCTGTCGGGGCTTGGGCCTCGGATCCTCGGGCGGCAGGTGGAGATTGCGAATGAGGACGCGTTGGCGGGTGCGGCGCCGCTACCCGCCCGTGCCAGCATTCTGGCTGGTGGCCTTGCTGAAAGCCTGCGCCAGTACGGTGACGCGCCCTATCCGGTGGTCGACGGCATCGCGGTGATCGAGATCTCCGGCGTGTTGATCCACCGCGGTGGCTGGATCGGGGAGTCTTCGGGCCAGACCAGCTATGAGGGGATCGCCGCGCAGATCGAGGCGGCCGCCGGCGATCCTGCCGTCCGGGGCGTGGCTCTGGAGATCGACAGCTTCGGCGGCGAGGTCGCCGGCGTCTTCGATCTCGCCGACCGCATCCGCGCGTTGCGGCGCGCCAAGCCGGTCTGGGCCTTTGTGGCCGAACACGCCTTCTCGGCTAGCTACGCGCTGGCCTCCCAGGCAAACCGCATCCTGCTGCCGCGCACCGGCGCGGTCGGCAGCATCGGAGTTGTCGTCATGCATGCCGATCTGAGCGGACAGCTCGACCGGGACGGCGTGCGTGTGACGTTGATCCATGCGGGATCCCACAAGGTCGACGGCAATCCCTACGCGCCACTGCCCGACGCGGTCCGCGACGATATTCAGCGCGAGATCGACGTGCTGCGGTTTCTCTTCGCCGAGACCGTCGCCGCGGGTCGCGCCGGGGCCCTGAGCCAGGACGCCGCGCTGGCGACCGAGGCCGCGATCTATCGCGGGACCGATGCTGTCGCGGCGGGGCTGGCCGACGAGGTCACCGATCTCGCGCGCGGCTTTGCCAGTTTCCGCGCGCATGTCGCCCCCGCGAACACGCTGCCGCGTCCGCGCGTGCAATTGGCTCAACCATCCCGATCCAGGACCCAAACCACCACACGAAAGGAGACCGCCATGGCCCAAGAGACCGACAATGACGACACCGCGCAGGAGATCACCACGGATGCGCAGGACCCGAAGGATACCGCTTCGAATGTCCCGGCCGATGGCTCGGTCAACGCCGAACATGATGACGCGCCGACCGCAGGGATGACCGCAGCGCCTGCCTCGGAGAGCCCGGCACCGCCCGCCGCACCAGTTGCCCCTGAAGCATCAACCACCACCACGCCGGCAGCAACTCTCCCCGGCAACCTGGCCGAGCTCTCGGCGCAGCTGCGCCAGGAGGCGGCGGAGATCACCGAGATCGCCGCTCAGGCGGGCCGCCTCGGGATCGCCATCGACGCCGCTAAAGCCCTGCGTGAAGGGACAACCCCCGAGGCCCTGCGCAGCCTCGTGCTCCAACGCGCCAGCGCCGCTGCAGATGCCCGCGATATCGTGGCGGCACCGCCCTCACCGGTCCTGCCACAGGCGACGGAAAGCCCGCTCATCGCGGCGGCAAAGCGGGACGCAGCCGCGGGCAAACGCACCTGACGCCCAAGCTGCGCCTGGACCTACCTCCCGACAAACCAATGCCCGACCGATCCCCCGCCGCACTCCCGGCGGGGGATGTCTTTTGTCCCCCTGATACAGGATCGCCACCATGCCCGTTCTGACCCAACCGCCCACGATGGGCGATGTCCTCAAATACGAGGTCAACCCGAACTACACCCGTGAAACCGTCCCGCTGCTGGAAGGCACCGCCTATCCGGTCGGGTCCGTGCTGGGCCGCATCACCGCCAGCGGCAAGTACAAGCTCGCCACCTCCGGCGGCACGGATGGCGCACAGACCGCCGGGGCCGTGCTGCTCCATGCGGTCGATGCCACGCCCGGCGATGCCGTCGGCGTCGTGCTCATGCGCGGCCCCGCGATCGTGTCGCGCGCGGCGCTGGCCTATGACGGCACCGTCGATGACGCGACCAAGATCACCACCAAGATCAGCCAGCTGGCAGCCCTCGGGATCATCGTGCGCGACACCGCCTGATCGGGCCGCGAGCGCCGCCTCGTGCTGAGCACCGCCTCACGCTTCTGCCCTGTTTCCCGCCCCTCTTTCCCCGGAGATCTCCATGACCCTTACCCGCAACCCGTTCGACGCGGGCGGCTATTCGCTCGCCGAGATGACGCAGGCCATCAACATCCTGCCCAATCTCTACACCCGCCTTGGCCAGATCGGCCTGTTTCGCTTCGAAGGCGTCACGCAACGCTCCATCGTCATCGAGCAGCGCGAGGGCGTCCTCAGCCTGCTGCCCTCGGTCCCGCTCGGCGCACCCGCCACCGTCGGCAACCGCGAGCAGCGCTCCATGCGGAGCTTTGCACTCCCGTGGATCCCGCATGACGATGTGATCCTGCCCTCGGATATTCAGGGCATGCCGGCGCTTGGCGTCTCGGACACAGCCGATCCGCTGGTCGAGGTGATGAACCGCAAGCTCACGCTGATGCGCCGCAAGCATGCCCAGACCCGCGAATACATGGAGATGAACGCGCTGCGCGGCATCGTGAAGGACGGTGCGGGCAGCACGCTCTACGACTACTTCACCGAGTTCGGACTCACCCAGATCTCTGTCGACTTCGTCTTTGGCACGGCCGGCACTAATATCCAGGGCAAGGTCCGCAGCACCCTGCGCGCCATCGAGGACAACCTGCTGGGCGAGACCATGACCACCGCGCATGCGCTGGTCAGCTCGGAGTTCTTCGACAAGCTGATCAGCCACCCCAAGACCGAGGACGCCTACAAGTTCTACTCGGCCACCGGCGGCCAGCCCTTGCGCGAGGACATGCGCCGCGCCTTTCCCTTCGCGGGCATCCTCTTCGAGGAATATAACGGCTCGGTCACGCTGTCGAACGGCACATCGGAGCGCCTGATCCCCGCGGGCGAGGGCATCGCCTTTCCACTGGGGACATTCGAGACCTTCACCACTTATGGCGGACCCGCGAACCTGCTGGAGACCGCCAATACCGTGGGTCTGCCGCTCTATGCCCGGCAGATGATCGATGCCAAGGGCCGCTGGATCGACCTGATGACGGAAGGATCGATACTGCCGGTCAACAAGCGCCCGCGGCTGGCGATCCGCCTGCACAGCTCGAACTGACCGTTCAGCATGTCAATCTTCGCCATTGCCATGGACACGCTCTTCGGTGATCCCAACATCGCCCGCGATGCGGTCTATATCTCGGATGTGGGTGCGCCCCGGCTCGTCCGCGTGGTCACCCGTCGCGCGGACGACATCACCGGCTTCGGCGACGCGCGCATCTGGTCGGAGACCACGCGGATCGATCTGCGCGTGGCGGAAGTGCCCGCCCCGCGTCCCGGCGACCGGGTCGAGATCGAAGACGAGGCGTTTCTCATTCAGGGCGAGCCGGTGCGCGACCGCGAGCGGCTCGTCTGGACCGTGGACCTGAGGCCAGCGTGATCCCCATGAAGCTCAAACTCGACATCACCCCCGACCTTGCCGCCATGATGGCCGCCGAGATCAAGGCGGGCGAGAAGGCTGTCACGGCGGCGACGCGCGAGGCCGGGACCAGCCTCAAGACCGCCTGGCGCAGCCAGATCACCGGCGCGGGGCTGGGCATGCGGCTGGCCCGCACGATCCGAAGCGAGCAGTATCCGAAAGGCAATCCCAGCCTGAACGCCGCAGCCCTCGTCTGGTCGAAAGCGCCCAATATCGTCAGCGCCCACGACACCGGGCCGCTGATCCGCTCGCGCAAAGGCTTCTGGCTGACGATCCCGACGGCAGCCGCCGGCAAGTCGCGCCGCGGCGGCCGGATCAGCCCGGTCGAATGGGAACGCCGCACGGGTCTGAGCCTGCGCTTTGTCTATCGCCGGTCCGGCCCAAGCCTGCTTGTCGCCGAGGGACGGCTGAACAAGGGGGGCCGTGCAGTTGCCTCGCGCTCGAAGACCGGGCGGGGCCTGACCACCGTGCCGATCTTCCTGCTGGTGCCGCAGGTGAAGCTGCCGAAACGGCTGGATCTCGATCGGGATACAGAGCGGGCACATGACAGCATGCCGGGGTTGATTGTGGCGAACTGGGTGGACGGGCGGCGATGATTGCTGACGGCGATGCGGAGAGATATCAGCACATGACCCGGTCGCCCGAGTCATCGGTGAGCCCTATCGGCGTCCCAGCTTGCCAAATTCGCTGTCCAGCAAGGCGCGAAGTTTTTTCGACGCGCCCCGCAGGGCTGCGTCCACATTGGCGTCATTGTGGGTGACGGTCTGCGGCTGCATCCCTTCGGGACGCGCTTCGACGGTGCAGTGAATGTCGTCGGCCCCGCCCTTGGCACCATTCACATCGGACAGATGCACCTCGATCCGTGACAGACGGTCGGTCAAATGCCCGAGTGCGGATGTGACAACCGTTTCGGCCACTTCGGCCAGGCGTTTGTCGCCTTCAATGTTGGCATCGGTATTCAGTTGAAACTGCATGTCGGTTCTCCTGTGTGAGTGCGTTCACCCTCGGTGACTGGGTCGAGGCCGAAGGGTCGCCCCCGGTTGATCTCCCAGTCGAGGGCGCGAACAGTCTGAAAGCAGGTGTCATCGCGATGGCGGTGCATTGTAGTCTAACCGGCTTATTGTTCTTAGCTGAAAGGATTTCTCAACAGGTCCCATAATGGTTCTTCGAGAAGGAGCAGTATTCGGTTGCCTTGCCGCTTTCGATCATCGCTGCGGTGATGTCGCGTCCGTCTGGCAGGAAACACTGACCGACGATGCGCCCGTAGCGGTCGATGTCGCGCTGGCGGCACGTAAGTTCGTGGTCTGAGGTCAGCCGCGCAAGCTCGGCTGTGGCGGCAGCGCCTCCGGGCGCGGCGGTCTCCGGAGCGTCGAGCCCCAGATCCGGATCCGTACATCCTGACCACTGATCCAGAAGGTGTCGCCATCGACGATGCGAGTGACATGGCCGTTGAACCGGTTCGCGTCGGAGATCTCGGCAGGGTCGTTGTTGGCAACGTCGGCGCCGCTGAAGTCCGAGAGCATACTCTCAAGATCGCCACGATCGGCCAGCATGAAGAGGGCAACCAGGAGCGCGATTATCAGGGCGCCCGTGCGCAGCGGTTTGCGCTTGCGGTGCCGCGATCTGTGCCGCGATCGAACTTGCCGTGTCAATGTTGCTCTCCCTTACTACCCGGTGGTGTCTGGCACCCGGACTGGGTGCGCACAAGGACGATGTTTCCAGCGCTGAGGCACCCTCAATACGCTTGCTGCATCAGGTCAACCGACCTCGCCCACCTATCGGAGCTCTTTCATGCCCTCGACCCGCGAGACGATCCTTGCAGCGCTGACGGCGCAGCTGGCCGCGCGCGCAGGCGCCGAGGTGCGGCGCAACGCGATGCTGCCGGAGCGGGTGCCGGCCGAAGGGCTGGTGATCCTGCGCGACGGCAATCCTGGCGAGCCGGATGTGACGCTGAGCCCGTGGCGGGCCTACTACCGCCACCGCGTGGAGATCGAGGCGTTCATGCCGCCGGGCGCGGCGGAGGCGGCGCTCGACGGGCTCTTGGCCCGCATCGGGGCCGCGCTGGCGCATGACGACAGCCTCGGTGGGCGGGTGGAGCTGATGACGCCCTCGGCGCCGGAGCTGCAGCCGGTGCCGGTGGAAGGCGGCGCGCCGTTTCTGGCGGCCGCGCTGGCGGTCACGCTGGAATACCAGGTCAGCGACCCGCTGAGCGGGTGAGCGCGCCGGACAGGCGCGGCCATCTCGAGACATCACATCTGCACATCACAGGGAGGATCAGCATGGGCAAGCAACGCGCCTATGGCGCCGATGCCACACTCAGGGCCGTGCGCGAGACGCAGTATGGCGGGGCCACCACGGGCCCGGTGCGGGCGCTCGACTTCAAGACGGCGGATCTGTCGGCGAGCATCCCGCTCGGCGACGACCCGCTGCTGGGGCGCGGGCGCAACGCGCAGGACCCGTATCGCGGGCTTGTCACCGATGAGGGCCAGCTGGAGATCCCGTTCGATCTGCAGGGCACCGGCTGGTGGATGACGGCGCTGTTCGGCGATCCGCAGACCACGTCGCAGGCAGCCGCGGGACGGATCACCTTCGCGGATAATCCTGTGCCGGGCGACACGCTCACGCTGAACGGCGTGGCCTGGACCTTTGTTGCCGGGGTTGCTTCGGGCGACGAGACCGAGATCGGCGCGACGCTGGCCGATACGCTCGCAGCGCTGGCCTCGGATCTCAACGCCGCCACTGATCCCGCCATCGCGGTCGCGAGCTACACGGTCGAGGATGACACGGCGCTGGTGATCACCCATGACGCCACTGGCCCCGACGGCAATGCCTTCACGCTGGACGCCTCGGCCGCACAGCGCGCCACCCCCACGCTCACCGGTGGCGGCTATCGCCATGTCTGGCGCAGCGGGGCCGACAGCATCCCGTCCTTCCTGATCGAGATCGGGCATCCCAAGCTCACCACCCCGGTCTTCTTTCGCCATGCGGGCGCGGTGCTGGAGGAGCTGTCGTTTCAGATGGGCCAGGAAGGACCGGCCAATGCCACCGTCTCGGTCGTGGCGCAGGGCGAGGAGACCGCGCATGCGACGCTGGACGCAAACCCCGCCGCCTTTGCGCTGCGCCGTTTCAGCCAGGGGCGCGGACGCATCGCGCGGGCAGGATCACCGCTGGCGGGGGTCACGGCCGGATCGCTGACCTTCTCCAACGGCATCGAGCGGGTGCGGTCGATCCGCGAGGATGGCCGCATCGATGGCGCCGATCCGACCCTTGCTACCTGCGAGGGATCGCTGACCGTGCGCTTCGATGGCGAGACGCTGATGGCTGAAGCCGCCAGCGGCGATCCGGTCGCGCTGGTCTACGGCTTTGCGATGGCCGAGGGCTATGCGCTCAGCTTCACCCTGCCGCGGGTCTACCTGCCCAAGCCGAAGTATTCGATCACCGGCCCCGCCGGGGTCGAGGCGAGTTTCGACTGGCGCGCCGCCGCCGATGCGACCGGCGTGATGCTCGAGGTCGCGCTTCTCAACGATATCCCAACCCATGGAGACCCTTGATGATCCGTCTCGACCTGTCCGCGTCGCCCGACTGGCTCGATCTCGGCCACGGTGTGCAGCTGCGCGTGGCCCCCATAACCACCTCACTGATGAACCGGGCCCGCGAGGAGCCGATCCTCGCGGAGCTGCCGGAAGAGGCCAGCGCGAACCGGCGCGGCATAGCCCTCGCAAAGGCGCTGGCGCGGGTGGCCGTGGATGACTGGGCCGGCGTGCATGACGCCGAAGACGCGCCGGCCGAACTCACCCCCGAAGGGCTCGACGCGCTGCTGGAGATCGTGCCGATCTTCGAGGCGTTCCAGCTGCGCTACGTGGCGCCGGGCCTGCATCTGGAGCAGGAAAAAAACGCCTCAGCGCCCTCGCCGAGTGGCACTTCGGCGGGGGCGCGCAATACTGCAACAACTGCCCGCACATCTGCCAAGCCTGCCCGGCGCGGCAAAACGCGCCGCTGACGCGCGAGGGCACACTGGCCTGGGATGTCGCGCAGGCGGCCACGGGACAGTTGCGGGTCGCCGAGGGCGCGGTGCTCGGCTGGGAGATGGGTGCGGTGCTGGCCATGGCCACGGCTGCCGGGCTCGATCCACGTGCGGCTGTCGAGCTGCTGCCGGTGATAGAGGTGGCGATGGCGCGCGCGGTCAACGCGCAGATCCGGGCGCAACGCCCGCAGTGAACACACACGTCGTCAAACTTGAACGAAATCGGGGGTCAGCAGGATGACCAGCGCGACCAAACAGGTCACGGTGCGGCTGGCGGCCGAGGGCGGCCGGCAGGTGCGCGCCGAGCTCAGGGGGATCGGCGCGGACGGCGCCACCGCGTTCCAGCGGCTGAGCTCGGAAATGGAAGCCGCCAATGCGCGCGCCGACCGGTTCTTTCGCCGGCTGCGGATCGCGGCCGCGGCAGGTGCTGCGGCCGTGGGTGCTGCGGCCACGGCGATGATCCGCAGCGGGCTGCAGGTCGTCGACAGCCAGGCCAAGCTGGCGCAGTCGCTGGGCACCACGGTCGCCTCGATCCAGACGCTGGAGCGCGCGGGCGAGCTGGCGGGCGTGTCGATGTCGGGGATCGAGCAGGCCACCAAGGATCTGACGCGCCGTCTCAGCCAGGCCGCGGCAGGCACCGGTCCCGCGGCGGACGCGCTGGACCGGCTGGGGCTGTCGGCCACCGAGCTGATCGCGCTGCCGCTCGATGCGCGTGTGGGGGCGATCAACGCCGCCATCGAGGAGTTCGTTCCCGCTGCCGAGCGGGCAGCGGTGGCGGGCCAGCTCTTCGGCGAGGAAGGCTCCATCGCCATGGGCCGGATCGACAGCGCCACGCTGCGCCAGGCGACGAAGGACGTGCGCGCCTTCGGGGTGGTGGTGTCTGCGCAGGATGCCGCACAGATCGAGCGGACCAACGATGCGATCTCGCGGCTGGGGCTGATCTGGCGCGGGCTGGCCAACCAGCTCGCGGTCGCGGCGGCCCCGGCGCTCGAGGCCGTGGCCGACGCGATGGAGGCACTCGCGGAACGCAGCGGCCCGGTGGGCCGGGCCATAGAGCTTGTTCTGGGCAATCTCGACCGGCTGGCGGCCACGCTCGCGGCCGTTGCGGGGCTGGTGGCCGGGCGCTTTGTCGCCGGGCTTGCGGTTGCAGCTGTCAGCGTGCGCGGGCTGGCCACGGCGCTGGCGCTGCTGCGCGGGGTGCTCATACGGCTGCCCTTCGTGGCGCTGGTGATCGGGGCACAGGAGCTGATCCTGCGCTTTGGCCGGTTGGTCGCGGCGGCGGGGAGCTTCTCCGACGCCCTCGATCTCATGCGCGGCGTGGCCAGGGATGTCTGGGACCGGATGGGCACTGGCGCTCGGGCGCTCGGGGCGACGGTGGCGGCAGTATGGGCGGGAATTCGCGCCAGCGTGGCCGACGGGGTGCAGGCCAGTCTCGATGCGGTCGCGCGCGGGGCCTCGCTGATCATCAACACCTGGCGCGGGGCGTTCGCGGCGATCCGCACAATCTGGTCCGATCTGCCGGTAGTGCTGGGCGAGGTCGTGACCGGTGCGGCCAATGCCATGGTACGCGGCGTGGAGCGAATGCTGAACGCGGTGATCGGGCGCGTGAACCGCTTCATCGCCGGCATCAACACGGTGCTTGGCGCATTGCCGGCATGGGCCGTGGGCGATGGCGGGCTGCGCATCGGGACGCTGGACGATGTCAGCCTCGCGGGATTCGAGAACCGGTTCGCGGGCGCGGCGCGCGATGCCGGCGGCCGGGCGGCCGAGGCGTTCACGCAGGCCTTCGAGAAGGACTACCGGATCCCGGATCTGGGGCTCGGGGCCTATGCCGCGGACGCCCGCGCCACGCAGGACGCCCTGCGCGGGGTGGCCGACGAACTGCGCGCCGCAGCAACCGGGCCGCTGGAGTCGGTCGAGGCGATCCGGGAGGTGCTGGCGCAGACCTCGGAGGCTGCCGAGGGGGCGGCGGAGTCGGTGGCCGGGATCGGGGACGCCTTCGATGGCGTCTCCGGTGCTGGCAAGGACGGTGCAGCAGGCGGCAGCAGTTCTGGCGGCGCGGCTGGTCGTGCTGCCGAGGCCGCGACGACTGCCGGCAACGCGATTGCGGCGGCGAGCGAGACGGCGGCGCGGGGCTGGAATGCGGTCGCAGACAGCCTGCAGGGCTATGCCGACAGTGCGATGGAGACCGGCCGGCAGATCGGCGAGGCGTTGGTCAGCGCGTTTCGCGGCGCCGAGGACGCGCTTCTGACGCTGGTCACGAAGGGCAAGGTGGATTTCCGCGATCTGGCGAACTCGATCCTGGAGGACATCACCCGCATCGCGCTGCGCTCGGCGGTGCTCGGCCCCCTCGCCAACTGGCTGGGCGGTGCGCTTGGCGGGATCGGGGGCGGTCTTGGAGGTAGCCTGGGCGGCAGCCTCACCGCGGCGGTGGCGCATTCCGGCGGCGTGATCGGCGTCTCGGCACTGCCGAAGCGGCAGGTGCCGGCCATGGCCTTCGCCGGGGCGGAGCGGTTCCATGGTGGCGGTTATCCCGGTCTTCGCCCCGACGAGGTTCCCGCGATCCTGCAGCGCGGCGAGCGGGTGCTGTCGCGCCGCGAGGTCGCCGAGGGGCAGCGCGGTGGTGACGGCGTCCGCGGCGATGGCGGTGTGACCGTCAACATGACGATCTCCACGCCCGATGCCGACAGCTTCCGCCGGTCGCAGGGCCAGATCACCGCCGAGATGAGCCGCGCCATCGCGCGGGCGCGGCGGAATCGGTAGGAGTTCCGATGACCGACTTTCACGATGTGCAGTTCCCCGCCACCATCGCCTACGGGGCCAGCGGCGGGCCGCGCTTCCTGACCGCGATCACCGCCACGCAGAGTGGCCGCGAGCAGCGCGTGGCACAATGGCAGCGATCTCGGGGCGAATGGAACGTCTCGACGGGCATCCGCTCCCGCGCCGATGTCGCCGCATTCCTCGCCTTCTTCTACGCCCGCCGCGGGCGCGCGCACGGGTTTCGGTTCAAGGACTGGACCGACTTTCGGGCGGCCGGGCAGCTGCTGGGGGTTGGCGACGGGGAGCAGACCGCGTTCCAGCTGGTCCGGGGGTACGACAGCGGTGGCGTGGTGCATGAACGGCGCATCACGCGACCGGTCAGCGGGACGGTCGTGGTGTATGTTGACGATATGCAGGTGAGCGCTGGCCTGTCCGTGGATCACGCCACCGGCCGGGTGACGTTCTCGACACCGCCGGATCCCGGCGTCGCGGTCACTGCAGATTTCGAGTTCGACGTGCCGGCGCGGTTCGACACGGATGCCGCCGATCTCACCGTGGAGACCTTCGAGATGCAGCAATGGGGCCGCATCACCGTGGTGGAGATCCGCGAATGAAGGCGGTGTCATCTGAGCTGGCCGCGCATCTCGAGGGCGATGTGCTCACACTGGCCACCTGCTGGCGGCTTGCCCGCAGTGACGGTGTGGTGTTTCGCGCGACCGATCACGATGGCGATCTGGCGGTCGAAGGTGAGATCTACCGCGCCCGGGCAGGGTATTCGCGCACCGCCGTGGCCTCCGAGGCCGGGCTGGCGGTCGGCAATGTCGATCTCGAGGGCGTGCTCGACGACGCCGGGCTCGACGCGGACGCGCTGCGTGCCGGTCTCTATGACGGCGCCGAAGTGCGGATCTTCGTGGTCAACTGGCAGGACCCGTCGCAAGGTATCCTCAGACTGCGCCGCGGCTGGCTGGGCGAGGTCATGCTGTCGAGCGAGGGGCAGTGGCGCACCGAGCTGAGGGGCATGTCCCAGGTGCTCGCACAGCGGCTGATCGAGCCCTACACGCCCGACTGCCGCGCCGATCTCGGTGATGCGCGCTGCGGCGTGGAGATCGGTGACCCGCAATGGACGCGACCGGGCCTCGTCACCGCACCGCTCGACGCGCTCTCGTTCACCGCCGTGATCGATGTGGAGGGCAAACCGAATGACTGGTTCACCGGCGGGGTCATAATTTTCACCTCGGGGCAGAACAGCGGCCGGGCCATCGAGGTGCGCGGTTCCGATCTGGCGACAGGCGATCTGGTGCTCTCCTTCCCGCCGCCCTTTCCGGTCGGAACGGGCGACGCGTTCGAGATCTATCCGGGCTGCGACAAACGGCTCTCCACCTGCATCGACCGCTTCAACAATGTGCTCAATTTCCGGGGCGATCCCTTCGTGCCGGGCACCGACAAGCTGACGGAGACGCCCAATGCACGGTGAATCAATGGATAGAGAGCCAGTGCACGATGCGCCAATGCGCGGTGACGATATCGTGACCGAAGCACGCCGCTGGATCGGGGCGCGCTGGAGGCATCAGGGCCGCGGGCCGGCCGGTGTGGACTGCATCGGGCTGCTGATCGTGGTCGCAGATGCGCTTGGCGTGCCGCATCACGATGTGACGGGCTATGACCGGCGCGCGACCGGCACCAGGCTGCTTGCGGAGTTTGCCCGCGCGCTGAATCCGGTCGCAATGCCCGATGCGCGCCCCGGCGACATCCTGGTCTTCGCCGAGACGAGCTACCCGTGCCATGCCGGCTTTCTCACCAAACGGCACGGCGTCCCGCATCTCCTGCACGCGCATGCGCTGCGGCGCTGCGTGCTCGAGGAGCCGCTGATCGAGCCATGGCTGTCGCGCCGGCGCGCGGCCTGGCGCATCCCAGAGGTGGTCTGATGGCGGTGCTGGCCATCGCCGGCGCCAGCGCGCTCGGCAGCACCGCGCTCGGGCTCGGCTGGCAGGCCGGCTGGCTGATCGGCTCGACCGTCGGCTCGCTCCTGTTCGGTCCCGACCAGCCGGATATCGAGGGCCCGCGGCTGCGCGATCTTTCCGTGACCTCCTCGGCCTGGGGCGCGCCGATTCCGCTGATCTACGGCACGATGCGCGCCTCCGGCAACGTGATCTGGGCGCCAGGGATCCGCGAGGAACGCCAAACCCGCAAGGGCGGCGGCAAGGGCGGCGGCGGTCAGCGCCAGACCACCTATGGCTACTACGCCTCCTTCGCGCTCGGCCTCGCCGAAGGCCCGGCCGGCGACCTCATCCGGATCTGGGCCGATGGCAAGCTCATCCATGATGCGCGCGGCACCAATCCGGACGTGTCGATCCCCGGTCTGGAGTTCCGGTTTCACGAGGGCAGCGAGGACCAGCTGCCCGATCCGCTGATCGAGGCCGCGGAAGGCCACGGCCGGACGCCGGCCTTTCGCGGGCTGGCCTATCTGGTGTTCGAGGATCTGCCGCTGGAAAACTTCGGCAACCGCATCCCCAACATCACCGCCGAGGTGACGTTTAACGCGCAGGACGCCTATCCGGCGCTCAAGAGCACCAACCTGCCGGGCGGCCCGCTCGACAGCGTGCTGACGAGCTACGGGGCCACCGACTTTCAGCGCCAGCGCCAGCTGATGCTGACCCCGGACGGTCTGCGGCTGTTCGATCTGCGCACGCTGGAGGAACTGGCGCAGGCACGGCCCGAGGATATGATTTCCGACGCGCTGGCCGAGGCGTTGAACCTCTACAAGGACAATTTCGGGTTCGATCACTGCTTCATCGGCGGCGACGGGTATGCCTACACTCAAGTCGGCATCAGCAACACCAAGCCGATCGTGAAGATCGATCTCGACGCGATGGCGATCGTGGACAGCTTCGGGCGCCGCAGCAGCAGCCTGAGCAACAACGCAGGCGGCTTCGTATCACTCACGACACTCGGCTGGATGCGCGCGCTCAGCCTGACCGGCCCTGTCGATGTCCTGATCGCCTCGGGGCGCTTCGGCGGCGGGCATGGCTGCGTGCGAGCCGACACCATGGAGTTCCTCGCCAATCTGCCGCGCATGGGGCCGGGGCCGACGAATGTCGAGAACATCGTTCAGGGGCGTGTGGGCGAGGGCCTCGGCGAGGCGTGGATCCTGCGCACGTCGAACACCGGCACGGCCAGCACCATTCCCATCGAACGGCTCCGCCTGCGCCCGGGCGCGCCTTTGCCCGTCGTCGAGAATGCCGGGCACTGGTCTCTCGCGCCGGCCGATATCCACCCCGAGGCGACAGGATTCACACACGAGCCGGCCGGCGCGGTCTACGATCCCGTGGATGACGCGCTGGTCTGGATCAGCGCGCTTGCGTTTCCGGACGCGCTCGGGGATCTCGCCGGGCGCTATGCGGTCAAATGGCGCCCGGATGACGGGGTGATCTGGGCGACGCGGCTGTCGCTGTTTGCGTTTTCCACGACACGCAAGGAGAACATGGCCATCGCGAAGTCCCGCACCGAGGGCCGGCGCATGGCCTGGCATCGCGAGCCGCAGGTCAGCCAGGTCGATCTGCGCACCGGCGCGGAGATCCTGTTCACCAAAGAGTTTGCCGCGGGCAGTATCTTCGGCGGCGGCGAGGCCGCGGGATATGATGCCCGCTCGGACACGCTCACGGGCTATGTGCAGACCGGCTCTGCGGTGACGCGGCTGTTTCTCAACCGCACCGCCGGCGAAGGGGTGACGCCGGGGGCAATCGTCGCGGATATCTGCGCCCGCGTCGGGCTGGGGCCGGCCGATATCGATGTGTCCGAGATCAACGCGCCGGTATTCCGGGGCTACGCCATCGGCCGGCAGGGCTCGGCGCGGTCAGGCATCGAGCCGGTAGCGCAGGCCTTCTCCTTCGATGCCGTCGAATCCGATGACCGGATCCGGTTTGTGCCAAGGGCGCGGGATGCCTGGGACGCGCCGCTTCTGTCGTCGGACGATCTCGTGCCAGCCCGAGACAGCGGTCGCGTCGTGCAGCTCCAGCGCGTGCAGGAGACCGATCTGCCCGAGCGCATCACTGTCACCTACCAGGAGGCGGGCCAAGGGACAGGCGGCGACTACAATCAGGGCGCGCAGTCCGCCACGCGGGTCTCGCAGCCCGTCGCCACCATGGGCTCGCGCGACAAGCGCGACATGGAACTGCCCATGGCACTGGAGGCCACCGAGGCCCGCCGCATCGCCGAACGCCTCATGGCCTCCGCCTGGATCGAGCGCGATGCCGTTGAGTTTGCCCTTCGGCCGGGGTTTCTGCGTCTTGACCCGACGGATCTGCTGCGCGTGGAGGCGCCGGGTGGGACCGAGGTGGCAGTCCGGCTCACGCAGATCGAGATCGGCGCAGACTGGGAGCTGCGCGCCAAGGGCGTGCGCCATATCGGATCGGCCTATCTATCCGACGCCATCGGCGCGACCGGCGCCGGGGCCAGGCCATCGGGCGTGCTGGGCGATGTGCCCTCACGGTGGGTCGTCCCGCAGGTGCCGCTGCTGCGCGATCGCCATGACACAGGCGGCGTCGCCTCGCGGCAGTATCTCTTTGCCGCCCCGCGCGTCGCCGGGCCCTGGACCGGCCTGTCGCTCTTTCGCTCGCGCGACGGGGCGGACTGGGACATCCCGGCGCGCATCAGCGATCCGGCGCTGATCGGCACACTGCGCGCAGCGCTTGGCCCACCGCGGTCGCCATGGACATGGGATGATGCCAATGTCGTTGATGCGCGCCTGCGCGATCCCGACGGCCAGCTCAGCTCGGTCTCGGACCTGCAGCTGCTCAACGGCCGTAACGCCGCGCTGGTGGTCGATGCGGGTGGCGGGGCCGAGCTGATCCAGTTCCGCGATGTCACACCGCTCGGCAATGATATCTACCGGCTCTCGACGCTGCTGCGCGGCCGGCGCGGCTCCGAGGCCCGGCTCGCGCATGCGCCCGGGGCGGTGATCGTGGTGCTCGAGGACGAAGGCGCGCTCTTCACCGAGCCGCTCGGGCTGGTCGGCCGGCCCTTGCGCTACCGCGGCGTCGGCCGGGGCGAGGCCTTCGACGAGGCGGACACGGTGACGCAAACCCTGCGCGGCACCGATCTCAAGCCCTACGCCCCGGCGCATGTGACGGGCGCGTGGACGGCGGCTGGCATCACCCTGTCCTGGCTGCGGCGCACCCGGATTGGCGGCGACTGGCGCGACGGCACCGGCACCGTGCCCCTCGCCGAGGCCGCGGAGGCCTATGAGGTGGATATCCTGAACGATGCCGGGGATGTCGTGCGGGTGCTGGAGACCCCCACGCCACAGGTTCTCTACACCGCAGCAGACGCGGAGGCCGATTTTGGCGCGATCCCGGACACGCTCACCGTCCGCGTCCATCAGATCAGCGCCGCAGTCGGGCGCGGTTTTCCCGCCACGGTTACAGTGCAGGAGACATGAATGAGCACGCCCAACCTCGCCATCTCCCATATACAGGCATCACAGGATCAGAAGGAGGTCACCGCGAACGCCGCCTTCGATGCGCTCGATCTCGCAATGACGGAATCGGGCCTTCTGGATGTCAGCGCCGGCGGCGTCATCACTGTGCCGTCCGCGCAGGCGCGCGGTCTCGTGCGGCTCGTGCTTACGGGCGCGCCCGGCGCCGGCGTCACGGTCGCCTTCCCGGCCGTGAAGCGCCTTGTCCTTCTGCGCAACGAGGCGGATGCCGTGGCCGTCATCACGCGTGCCGGTGGTGCCGGCGAGACGACGGTCGAGCCCGGCGATCAGCGCCTCCTCTACCTTTCGGGCGGTGGTGTTCAGCCCGCCGCGCGCGAGATCTACGATTTCGGGTTCGTGTCCATGGCGACACCCGGCCCGGGCGACGTCATCGGAAAGGTGGTGATGCCGCGCGATGTGCTTTTGCCGGCGGGCCTTAAAGGCGCGGTCGGGCATGTCGATGTGCCGCCCGACGCCGCGTGGTCGGTGGATGTCACGGTCGACGGGCTTTCCGTCGGCACGATCGGTGTGTCCACCGCCGGTGCCGTCACGTTCGCGACCGCGTCGCCGGATCCGGTGCAGATCGGCGCCGGATCGGTCGTACGGTTCATCGCGTCGACCGTCTCGTCTCCGGCCGAGACGTCGGTCGCGGGCACGGCCGTCACCTTGCGCGGCGCGGTGATCTGATGCCGCTCTTGTTCACCGCCCTGTTCCTGTCCGGCGACGAGATCGATGTGAACGTGCAACAGTTCCCCGGAGCCTGGATCGACGCCAATGACGCGGGCTCTCTCGCGCACTGGCGGGGACAGCCGGCCGGCAATGTCACCGATGGCGATCCTGTCGGGGTGGCCGAAAACCAAAGGGAGACCCTGGAATGACCATTCTTGCGGCAACGAGCGAGTTCGACGGCTTTACCGAGCTGCCGGCGCTGTCGGCGCTCATCAGATATACCGACCTGACGGAAAGCGGCCCCAACTCGCGCGTGGGCAACGCGGTTCTCTATCCGACGCGCGCGCGTCTCGGGTTCACGCCGACGAACGGCGTCTGGCTGCACGCGCGCGTTCTGTCGCGGCAGAGCGCTAGCGCGCATGACGGACCGTCCTGGATCCTCGGGCTCGAGGACAGCGACGGCAACGTGATCTGCGGTCTGTGGAATCCGAGTTCCGGCTCGCAGGCCGACGAGACGTTGTGGTTTCGCACCCATGCCGGTGTCGAGGAAGCTTTCCCGGTCTTCGGAGCGGCCAATATAGATATGTATGTGAAGATCGGCGATCCGGACGGGGTCTTTCTGGCCTATATCGACGGGATCCTGCAATTCGTGCACGAGGGTACTCTCAAGCCGGGGACCTCGGAGGTCGTGGCATCGGTGCGGAACGAGGGCTGTTCGGATCGGACCAACGACTTCTACAATGTGCCTTGGGCCGAGCTGATCGTCGCGGATGTGCCGACCCTCGGATTCAGGCTGCACACCCTGCCTCTGGTCTCCGACGGCACGCCCGCAGCGTTCGCGGGGTCGGTCGCCAGCATCTCGGGCACCGCGTTTTCGGACGTCGCGGATGCCATGGTCGCGAGCACGGTCGGGCAGGCGCATGTGTTCAATCTCGCCGACACACCCGCTTTGCCTGCCGACACCGCCATCTTCGGGGTGTCGTTTGTCGCGGCCGCGTTCAGGAGCGGGGCCTCTCCGGTTCAGCGTTTCGACGGTCGGGCCGGTGCGGATCTGCTGGGATCGCCCGTCGATATCGGTGACGCGCTCGGCGCTGTCCGGTTCTTCTGGGATGTGAACCCGGCAACCGGGGTCGCCTGGACGGCCTCGGAGATCGATGCGACGCAGTTCGGGCTCGAGGCGCTCGCGTGACCGACGATGCCGGGATCCGGAAATCCACGGCGTTCGTGGTGGCGGGTCTGGACACCGAAGGCAGATCCGCCGTGCGCAAGTCCACGGCCCATGTGGTGGCGGGGCTGGCAACGGAAGGCAAAACCGCCATTCGCCAGTCCGCGGCGTTCGTGGTCGCAGGTCTGGCAACAGCCACGACCTCCGCCATCCGGAAGGCGTCGGGCCATGCACTTGTTCGGGACATCTCGGACCTCTCGGGCGACATGTTCGGCTTCAAGGATCGGCCGGTCTACCGCGCCGGCACGGTCATGCCTTTTCTGGACTTCGGGGACGGGGCGGGGTTCAGCGTCACCATTCCGCGGGCGCAGGCCGGGACCTGGACGCTGATGATCTACCGACCGGACGACACGTTCACCGAGGACGTGATCCCGCTCTCGGCCGGGATCAATGCGCTCGGGCTGTCGGGGCATGCCAATCAGGTGATGCTGTTTCCCGGTGCGTTGGACAGCGCGACGCGCGACCACATCCACGCGGTGGCGCGCAACCGCGCCGCGATTTGAGCTGGGTTGCGGCCCGGATGCACGCGCATCTCCGTCCGTCGCCCGGTCCGCGGCGACCGGGACGGGGCTCGCGTCGCCAGCCGGAGTATTCCGGTACCATGCATCACCACAGGGAGGCGGGATGCCCGACCGCGACAGCATTTCCAATCAGATCATCCAGGCCCTGCGCGAGCACGGGTTGGCCGCGGCCATCGGCGTGTGGTTCAGCCTCATTGCCGGGCTCGCCGCGGCCGTGACGCGCAAGGCGTTCACCAACGAGGCGCTGCTGCACAAACTCGAGCAGGAGCTCGAGTCCGAGCGCCTGCGCATCGAGAAGCGCCGCGACGAGGACCGCCGCATCGATCACGACCGGCTCGAACGCATCGAGCGCGACATCCACGACATGCGCAACCTGATGTTCGCCGCCTTCCAGCGCAAGAACGACGACTGACAGCGCGCGCTCCGTGCACCGGAGCGCAACGCGACAGCTTCAAACCACCGACAGCACAAATCCCAACTCTGCTGCCCCTCCGGCGGCAGCAGATCCCGTATGTCCGCAAACCCCAAGGAGACCCCACATGGCCGATCCCATCCGCAGCTTTCGCCATTTCCGCGATGTGCCGGACCAGCTCTGGCGCTGGCCCGACTTCTCGCCCGCCGAGATCGCCTGTCGTGGCACCGGGCAGCTGAAGCTGCAACCTGAGGCGCTGGACACCCTGCAGGCGCTCCGCGACCGGCTGGGCAAGCCGCTGATCGTGCGCTCCGCCTATCGCTCGCCGGAACACAACAGGGCTGTCGGCGGGGCCAGGGCCTCCAAGCACATGGATGGCACCGCCTTCGATATCGCCATGGCGAACCACGATCCCACGGCCTTCGAGGTAGCAGCCCGCGAGGTCGGGTTCCGCGGCTTCGGATACTATCCGCGCTCAGGGTTCATGCATGTCGATCTGGGGCCGGCGCGGTCCTGGGGCGACGCGTTTCCGAAACGGGCGACGCCGTTTGCCGCCGAGACCCCGCCCGCGCGCGAGGTCCTGGCGCAAAGCCGGACGCTGAAGGGCACGGGTGCGGCGGGGGCGGCCACCGTCGGGGCTGCCGGTGTCGAGGTCGCGGAGGAGGTCATAGCCGAGGCGCAGGGCGCCGTCCTGCCGCTGGTGCCGTATCTCGACACGCTTCGCTGGGTGTTCATAGCGCTGGCGCTCGGCGGGATCGGGATCGCCGTCTGGGCGCGCGTCGATGACTGGCGCAAGGGGCGGCGGTGATGTGGGGCAGCCTGATGGCCGGAATCCTTGCCCGGCCATGGGCGCGGAAGGCGGCAGGTTTTGCCCTCGCCGGGCTCACCATCGCCCTCTTTCTTCTCAACCTTCGCCGGACGGGTGAGCGCGCGGGTCGCGCCGCGGAACGGCTCGACACACTGGAGCGCAGCCATGCCATTCACCGCCAGATGCTGGATGCAGCCGCAAACCGCCCTCGGGATCGCGACGCTCTTCTTGAGCGCCTGCGCCGGGGTCGGTTCTGACACCTCGCCCAGCGGCTGTCCGCCGGTGGTGGTGTACAGCCAGGCCGAGCAATCGCGACTGGCAAGCGAGATCGCCGCGCTGCCGGAAGACACTCTGATCATCGACTGGCTGGCGGATTATGCCGTTCTGCGCGACCAGGCGCGGGCCTGCACAGGCCGATGAGCTGGAACCGCCGTTCGGAATTGTGGCGCGGGCGCCCGGTTGCGGCTATTGTCGGGCGATGAACAGGGACGACGAAAAGCGCATCGCGGCGAAGCTGGCCAGGATCATGGCCATGCTCTGCGTGCGCAACACGCATCTTGAGACCATCCATGCCGGCATGTCTCCGATTACAAGAACTGGCGATTATTCGGACGTGTTTGTCGTGGATGCCGATGGCCGGCGTATTCTCTGGACGGACGTGTCACATATCAACGAGGATGAAATGCGCGACCTGATGCGCGATATCGTCAACCGCCTGTACACATTCCATCTCTGCGCTGACGATCCCAAGCTCCAGGCACAGATCGAGCGCTGGATGGGTGTCTCGTCGAAATGGGACGAGCCGGAAATCGATCCCAGGATGATCAGTCGCAGCGCTGAATAACGCTGCAATGCATCGACCGCGACCGCTGTGGTTTCGCCACCGAAGGCGCGGGCCTGTCATCACCCGCGGCAAGCCCACTGATATTCAACTGGACTATGCGCGCCCATCGCGCCTGTTGTCGTCCTGACCGACGCAAGGAACGCCCGCCATGAAACCCAAGCACCCCGACATCACCGTCGAACTCGCTGGCCATGACGGCAATGCCTTTTCCGTTCTCGGCCGCTGCCGCAAGGCGGCGCAGGAGGTCGGCCTGCCTGAGGCCCGCATTCCCCAAGTAAATCTATGATTTCGCTGTCCTGAACTCATTATTTCCTATATAAATCATAGTGTTGACGGCTGCGAGGGACGTGTTTTATGGATCACCCAGAGGGTGCGGGTTCGGATCGA
>Ga0307968_1000151_pt1 | contig 42307 bp, 38 predicted proteins | sample OrgLakmetagen650_FD_201834 | JGI IMG/M metagenome (GOLD analysis project Ga0307968, IMG submission 201834) | Saline water microbial communities from Organic Lake, Antarctica - #650 | ecosystem: Environmental > Aquatic > Non-marine Saline and Alkaline > Saline | place: Antarctica: Organic Lake...
GCAGAGAGAACTTCGATTTGAGGGCGGTGAATGAAATCTGACATAACGTCGGACTTATCATCGGATCGTAGCCGAAGTCAGACGGCCCCCGCCGTAACCTTACCCAAGTTTCAAGATAGATAATATATAGTGTTGCTGGCCAATAGGCGGCTGCAGCGGGCAGTGGGCTAATGCTGCTATATGGCATCCATGCAGACGAGCCGCCGCGACCCACATAGCTCGGTCGGTCATCGCATCTTGGACTACAGCAGGCCACGTTTCCGCATACCCCTGCGGCCTTCCCCAGCACAAATGCGCGTGGGCTCGACCCTGCAGCAGCATGAGAAACGGTAAACGCTGTTTCTAAGGCGTACGTAAAACCCGCGAAAGCCACGTTCCGACAGCGGCCAAGCCCTCGACCTCAGTCCATGCCGCTCGCGGCGTTTCGGGACGTGAGATAGCCGCGCTGTATCGCGAAGGCGAGCGCCATCACGCCCAGCCCGATCACGTCCGAGATCCAGCCGCCTGCGATCATGGCCAGCGCCCCAACGCCAACCACCGCGCGCAGATACGGGTTGATCTTGCCGAACAACCAGCCCTGCACGCTCGCCGCCAGCAGGTATACCCCAAGCGACGCCGTGACGAAGACATGCACGACCTCGGGCCACGTGCCCTGCATCAGCAACGCCCCGTTATAGAAGAACATGAACGGCACCACGAAGGCCGCCAGCCCGATCTTGAACGACGTGACGGACGTCTCGATCGGGTTTGCCCCCGAGATACCCGCCGCCGCGTAAGACGCAAGCGCAACCGGCGGCGTGATCGCCGACAGGACCGCGAAGTAGAACACGAAGAAATGCGCGGTCAACTGTGGAATGCCGAGGTTCACGAGGCCCGGCGCGACCACCGAGGCCGCCACGGCATAGGCCGCGGTGGTGGGCATGCCCATGCCCAGAAGGATCGAGATGCACATGGCGAAGAACAGCGCCAGAAGCTGGCTGACCCCGGCAAGGCCAAGCAGCAGGTTGGAGAACCGCGCGCCGACCCCAGTCAGCGAAATGACACCGACGATGATCCCCGCGCAGGCACAGACCACGATAATCTGGATCGACATGTGTCCGGCTTTCTCGAACGCCTGGTAGATCGCCCTGTGATCCATGCGGTAGGGCGTCAGCCAGCTGACGACAGCGGCCGACATCGTGGCATAAGTTCCCGCCCGGATCACGGAGTACCCCTGAAACAGCGCCACGATCAGGATGAGGATCGGCAAGAACAGGAACACCTTTTTCAGCAGGTCCGGAAGCTTGGGCAACTCGTCAGCCCGCATGCCGCGCATGCCGAGCTTTGCGGCCTCGAAATCGACCATCATGTAGACGCAGGCAAAATAGAGCACCGCGGGAATGATCGCGGCGATGGCGATCTCTTGGTACGGTATGCCGGTGATCTCGGCCATGATGAAGGCGCCCGCGCCCATGATCGGCGGCATGATCTGCCCGCCAGTGCTGGCCGCGGCCTCGACCGCGCCGGCGGTCCTCTTGGGATAGCCGACCTGCTTCATCAGCGGAATGGTCAGCGATCCCGTCGCCACGACATTTCCTGCGCTGGTGCCGTTGATCATGCCCATCAGGCCGGACGCGAAGATCGACACCTTCGCGGGCCCGCCGCGCGCGCGGCCCGCAGTGGCGAAGGCGAAGTTGACGAAGTATTCGCCGACGCGGGACGCCTGCAGGAAGGCCGCGAAAATGATGAACAGGATGATGTAGGTCGATGACACGGCCGTCGTCGGTCCGAGGATTCCGGCATCGGTATAAACTTGGCTGAAGAACCGTTGCCATGTCACCGCCGGCGCGTTCAGGAAGCCGGGCAGATGCTGTCCGGTGAACACGTAGATCAGGAACACCACGGCGATGATCACAAGGGCCAGCCCAGCGACGCGGCGCGTCAGCTCCAGGATCAGCAGCGTGCCCGCCACCGCCGCGATGGAAATGCCGATCGGCGCGAAGGGCGTGCCGGTAGAATTGCGCATCAAGGTGCTGTACATCACGATCAGGTAGACCGCGACCGATATGGCACAGACGCCGAGCACTAGGTCCGAGACCGAAAGCGCGTCGCGCGGCAGGCGTTCCACCCATCACAGCAGAATGGCGCCGACCGTAGCCACCATGAGCGGTATCCCGAACAGGAAGGTTTCACGGAATTGAAGCGTGGCATCCATGCCGTTCCAAGACACCCCCCCCTCGATCAGGGTGCCGAACCAAGTCGCCGCACCAACCGAAAACAGCGCCGGCAGCAGCAACAACCATGACGCCGCGCGCACCACGGCATTCGGCCGGAGATCGCTGTCCTGCTTGTCGGTGAACCGGACCGAGGCGAACAGCATGAACCCCAGAAGCAGCGCCCCGGCCACGTGCACGATCCGGAAATTCCATGTCTCCATCGGGAAGCGCGGCAGAAACGGCAGGGTAACGCCGGTCAGATCGCCGATGGACAGTCCGTTCAGGGCAGCCATGTGAAAGGCGGCGTAAAACGCGGACATCACGCTGGCCACGATCGCCAGCCTGCCTTGGAACAGGCGCGCGTTTGCGACAATCGGCTCGTCATCTACGCCTTGAGCAACGATGGATTCGACGGGTTTCTCGACGGAATTCTCTGCCACGGGCGCCCCCTGTCTGGCTGAAAGTGGCCACCCCCGCCCGGTCGGGCGGAGGCGGTCATGGGATGGTCCGGATCAGTTCCCGTGAACCATGTCGTCGGGAATGTCTGCATCGGCGTTTTCCCGGAACCAGCGCGCCGCACCGGGATGCCATGGCAGAACCGTGTTCTTGTCCCAGTTTTCCGGCACGGTTGTCCGGGCGGCGCGGTGGATGTTCACCATGCGCTCGTTGTCGGACATCACCACGTCGACGGCGGCATGCACGAAGCTTTCGGGCAGGTCGCAATTGGCAATGGCGAAGTTCCACATCGCCACCGACCGCGCCGGCTCCTGCAGCGTTTCGTAGGTGTCCGCGCTGATCTCGAAGGCGGACACGGGGAATGCCTCCATGATCGTCGCCTGCTCTTCCTCGGTGAACTCGATGATGTTCACATCGGTCTGCACCTCCAGCTGGCTGACCGCGGGCACCGGGACACCCGCGGCAAACGCAATCACGTCCAGCAGACCGTCCTGCAACTGACCGCCAAGATCGGTCCATCCACCGTTGCGACGCTCGAAGTCGATGCCGAGCTCTTCCATCATGCGCGGAAAGTACGTGTCAGAGGTGGAGCCAGCCGGCCCAAAGCCGATACGGGCGCCGTCCGGGATCTCCGAGATGCTTGTGATGTCCGAAGACGACAGCGCGGTCACCGAAAACGGCGTCTGGTACATCGGGAACATGGCGCAGGAATTGGTCATCTCGAGACCCGGCGCGATCGGGTTGGTCCCCTCCAACGACTCGGCGGCCGGCCCCATCGTGGTCATCCCGAAGGCCGCATCGCCGGTGTGTACGAGGGCCATGTTCTGCATCGGCCCGCCGGTGACTTCGCCACCGCCGGAAATACCAAGCTCATCGGACACGAGATTGGCCCAGCCCGACCCGTAGGCGAAATAGGTGCCGCCCTGGCTGGCGGTGCCGACAGTGAAACTGCTCGGCCAACCCTCGCGGTCTTGGGCCTGTGCCGCCGTGATCGACGCGGCTGCGGTGACAGCCAAGGCTGTGAGTGTCATATGACGCATTTTGATCCTCCCATGGATTTCGGGCGTCCGGCGGTTTTCTGTCGTGATGAGCCAGACACTTCCCCACATGGCATTCAAGTCTGAAACGTAAAGAATTTCAAGCTTTGATGTGCCGCAGCCGTGCCTTTGGCCGTGCCCACGCCCGTGTCTCGACGCTTACCCCAGCCGCTTGGGACATGACGCATCGTCCACCCACCATGCGCGTCGCCCATGAACGTCCCGCATTCATCTTTCCGGAAATACTCGAAAAGCCAGACCTCTCACCCGCCCGCGTCGTTGGCCTGCTTCTTTTTTCCGACGACCTTTTCCGCCAGGTCGCGTGCGATGGCGAAAGCCCCCTTGATGCGGTCTGCATCGGCTTTCCAGTCGCGGCGCACCACCAGTTTGTTCTCGCGCAATTTCGCAAGCCCGCGCTGCGCCTCGATGAATTCGACCAAGCCCTCGGGAGACGCGAACTTGTCCTCGTGGAACTGGATCGTCGCGCCCTTGGGTCCGCCGTCGAGCTTGGCGATGCCCGCGCGCTTGCACATGGCCTTGATGCGCACCACCAGCATCAGCATGTTGACCTCGCGCGGCAGCTTGCCGAAGCGGTCGATCAGTTCGGCGGCGAAGCCTTCCATCTCGACCTTGGTCTCCAGCCCGCTCAGCCGGCGGTAAAGCCCCAGCCGCACGTCGAGATCGGGCACGTAATCCTCGGGGATCAGCACCGGCACGCCGAGATTGATCTGCGGCGCCCATTGCTCGCCCGTGTCGGACAACCCGTCTGTCTGGCCCGAGCGGATCTTCGCGATCGCCTCTTCCAGCATCGACTGGTACAACTCGAAGCCGACATCGCGCATCTGACCCGACTGTTCCTCGCCCAGCAGATTCCCGGCGCCGCGAATGTCCAGATCCTGCGACGCCAGCGTGAACCCGGCCCCCAGCGTATCCAGACTGCCCAGCACGCGCAGCCGCTTCTCGGCACCGGGCGTCAGCGGCACGCGCGGTTTCGTGGTCAGATAGGCATAGGCGCGGGTCTTGGCACGGCCGACGCGCCCGCGGATCTGGTAGAGCTGTGACAGCCCGAACATGTCGGCGCGGTGGATGATCATCGTATTGGCGGTCGGGATATCGAGGCCCGATTCCACGATGGTCGTGGCCAGCAGCACGTCGTATTTGCCATCGTAGAAGGCATTCATCCGGTCATCGAGATCGTTTGCCGCCAACTGCCCGTGCGCCACGACAAAGGACACCTCGGGGACCTGATTGGCGAGAAACTCCTCGATCTCGGGCAGATCCTTGATGCGCGGCACCACGAAGAACGACTGCCCGCCGCGGTAATGCTCGCGCAAGAGCGCCTCGCGCACGGTCACCGTGTCGAACTCGCTGATATAGGTGCGGATCGACAGACGGTCGACGGGCGGCGTGCCGATGATCGACAGATCGCGCACCCCCGACAGGGACAATTGCAGGGTGCGCGGGATCGGCGTCGCGGTCAGCGTCAGCACATGCACGTCCGAGCGCAGCTGTTTAAGCCGTTCCTTGTGGGTCACGCCAAAACGCTGTTCCTCGTCGATGATCAGCAGGCCGAGGTTCTTGAAGCGCACGGACTTGGCCAGCAACGCATGCGTGCCCACCACGATATCGGCGGTGCCGCGCGCCATGGCATCGCGGGTCTTGGCGGCCTCTTTCGACGACACGAACCGCGACAATGGGCGCACATCGATGGGAAAGCCGCGGAACCTCTCGGCGAACTCGCGGTAATGCTGGCGCGCCAGCAGCGTCGTTGGCGTGATGACCGCCACCTGGTGACCGCACATCGCGGCGGCGAAGGCGGCACGCATCGCGACCTCGGTCTTGCCAAAGCCCACATCGCCACAGATCAGCCGGTCCATCGGACGGCCCGCCTCCAGATCGCTCGCAACATCCTCGATTGCGTGCAGCTGGTCGTCGGTCTCCTGATAGGGGAAGCGCGCGGCGAACGCCTCCCACGCGTGATGCTCGGGCTCGATCACCGGGGCGCGGCGCAGTTCGCGCTCGGCGGCCACCCGGATCAGGCGATCGGCCATCTCGCGGATACGCTCCTTGAGGCGGGCCTTCTTGGCCTGCCACGCGCCGCCGCCGAGGCGGTCGAGAAGCCCGTCCTCGTGGCCGTATTTCGACAGAAGCTCGATATTCTCGACCGGCAGGAACAGCTTGGAGCTTTCGGCATATTCCAGCACGAGGCATTCATGCGCGGCCCCTGCCGCCGTCACAACCTCGAGCCCGAGATACCGCCCGATGCCGTGATCGACATGCACCACGAGGTCGCCTTGCGTCAGCGCCTGCGCCTCGGTCAGGAAGTTCTCGGCCCGCCGCTTGCGCCGCGCGCCACGGATCAGGCGCTCGCCCAGCACATCCTGCTCGGAGACCACGGTCAGGCCGGGGCCCTCGAAGCCCTGCTCCAACGGCCAGACCGCAAGGTGCAGCCCGTGTTTGCCCAGTCCGCTGACACTGCGGATCGTGACCGCGCCGATCAGCCCCTCGTCATCGAGCAACCCTTCGATCCGCTCGCGCGCGCCCTCGCTGTAAGAGGCGATGACGACCGGGCCCTCGGTCATGCGGTCCTCGACGTGATCCTTCAGAACGCTGAAGAGATTGATGTTTTCCTGCTGCCGCTCGGGGGCAAAGCTGCGCCCAATGCGCCCGCCTGCGTCGATCACCCCCGGTCCGGTGGCCTGCGGCAGCACGACGAATTGCAGCACGCGGCGCGGCTCCAACGCGGCCTGCCACGCCGCATCGTCAAGATAGAGAAGCCCCGGCGGCACGGGCTTGTAGACCGTATCGCCACGGCCCTTCTGCGTCAGGGCGTGCTGGCGGGCCTCAAACTGGTCGGTGACGGCCTCCCACCGTGCAGCCCGCGCCGCGTCCACCCGATCATCGAGCGTGATGGGCGCCTGCGGCAGGTAGTCGAAGACCAGCTCCAGCCGCTCGTGAAAGAACGGCAGCCAGTGCTCGACCCCGGCATGTTTGCGCCCGGCGCTGACAGCCTCGTAGAGCGGGTCGTCGGTGCCTGCCGCGCCGAACTCGATCCGGTAATTCTGGCGGAACCTGCGGATCGCCTCGTCGTCGAGAATGACCTCCGAGACCGGCGCCAGCTCGATCCGGTCCAGCGTGTCGGTCGTGCGCTGGCTGCCTGGATCGAAGCGACGGATGCCGTCCAGAACATCGCCAAAGAGATCGAGCCGCACCGGCCCGGCCTCGCCCGGCGGGTAGATGTCGATGATCCCGCCGCGCAGCGCGTAGTCGCCCGGCTCGGTCACCGTGGGGGCTTGGGTGAAGCCCATCCGCACGAGGAAATCGCGCAATGCCTTCTCGTCGATGCGCTCGCCCTTGGCGGCGGCAAACGCCGCCTGTTCCAGCACCTCGCGTGGGGGCACACGCTGCGTGACGGCATTTAGCGTGGTCAGCAGCACGAATTGGCTCGGCGCGCCATGCACCAGCGTAGCCAGCGTCGCCATCCGCGTGGCCGAGATATCGGCATTGGGCGACACCCGGTCATAAGGCAGGCAGTCCCAGCCGGGAAACCGGATCACCGGCACATCGGGCGCAAAGAACTCCAGCGCCGCGGCCATCGCGGCCATGCGCTTGTCGTCGCGCGCCACGTGGATGACCGGCCCGCCCCGCGCCTCGATCTCCCGCAGGACCAGCCGCGCGTCGAAGCCTTCCGGCGCTCCGCCGACCGTGATGTGATCGCTCATCGCTTTACCCGCTCCGTCCGGTGCCATGGCCCGGCCTCAACCAAGGACATTGGCACTCATGTTCTGATACATGCCCCATAGCGCGGTCACGAAGATCGACACCATCCCGATCAGTTGAACCTGCAACCTGAGACGCTGCGCGGCTTTGACAAGCGCCAGCCTGTCAAGATCCCGGTCGCACATGATGCGGGCCGTGCGCAGCGACAGCGCCGACACCAGCATGAGCGGAAAGACCAGCAGGACTACCGCCTGCGCGAACTCGATGTCGTAAACGAAGGCCAGCAGCAAAAGCGACGTCAGCACGAAGGCCGCAAGCCCGGCCACGACCAGGCCGGACTCCTGCATGATGCGAAGCCTGCGATCCACGTGGATCCGGATCAGCTGCGCGACATCCGCCACCGTCGCGTCATCCTCCGTCTTGCGCGCCCGCAGAACCATGTCCCAGGGCGCCCCCAGCACGCGCTGCCCGGCCGAGGACCAAACGAGCGCCAGCAGGATCCAGTACCACAGGTTACCAAACGAGCGCATGTTGATGAGGTCTGAAACCATGTCGAGCAAACTCACGAGCGGGCCTTTCCGTCAATGCCGCCGCATGTCTTAGCGCCCGTGCCGGGCAATTCCCACCCTTGAGATGCGCGAATTTCCATGCCACTGAAGATCAAGCGACCTCATCCGAAAGTCCGTCCATGCGCCCAACCCAAGCCCCGTTTCCCGCCACCCGTCTGCGCCGCACGCGGCAATCGCCCGCGATCCGCGACATGGTGGCCGAAAACACCCTGACCGCAGCCGACCTGATCTGGCCCGTCTTCGTGCGCGACGGCGAGGGCGTCGAGGAGCCCGTGCCCTCGATGCCGGGCGTGCTGCGCCGCTCGGTGGACCGGGTGGTCGAGGCCGCGCGCGAGGCCGCAGATCTCGGCATCCCCGCAATCTGCCTCTTTCCTTACACCTCGGCCGCGCAACGCACCGCCGATTGCGCCGAGGCGTGGAACCCCGACAACCTTTCAAACCGCGCGACACGCGCGATCAAAGCCGCCGTGCCCGAGATCGCGGTGATGACCGACGTGGCCCTCGACCCCTATTCCGATACCGGGCATGACGGTTTTGTCGAGGACGGCCAAATTGTGAACGACGCCACCGTCGAAGCGCTGGTGAAACAGGCCCTTGCGCAGGCCGAGGCAGGCGTCGACATCATCGGGCCGTCGGACATGATGGACGGGCGCATCGGCGCGATCCGCGCCGCCCTGGAGGCGGGCGGTCATCACAACGTGATGATCATGTCCTACGCGGCGAAATACGCCTCGGCCTTCTACGGACCTTTCCGCGACGCCGTGGGGGCGTCCGACGCGCTGAAAGGCGACAAGAAAACCTACCAGATGAACCCCGCCAATACCGACGAGGCGCTGCGCCTGATCGAACGCGACCTGTCCGAGGGCGCGGATATGTTGATGGTGAAGCCCGGCATGCCCTATCTCGATATCTGCCGGCGGGCAAAGGAGGCGTTCGGCGCGCCGACCTTCGCCTACCAGGTGTCGGGCGAATACGCGATGATCATGGCCGCCGCACAGAACGGCTGGATCGACGAAGAGCGCGCAATGCTGGAAAGCCTGATGTGCTTCAAGCGCGCGGGCTGCGACGGGGTGCTGAGCTATTTCGCCCCCGCCCTCGCGCGCCACCTGTCCTGATCCGTGATTTCGCGCGGATATATGCCTGACGCCGCAATATCTGGTGACAGTTGCCCATGATACGCGTAAACTGTGCGAACAAGGCACGGCGAAAGACCGGCATTCCCAAGGGCAACGAACGGGCAGTGACATGAGCAATATCACAAGACGCGGATTCACGCTTGGACTGGTGGCCGCGGCACCGGCGCTGGCGGCGTGCAGCAATGCCGTCGGCTCTGATGGCGGCGCGCGGCTTGATGCGCGGGCCAATGCGACGCGGAATTTCATGTTCCAGAACTATCCCGGCACACGGGACCTGGCCGACAAGGCAAACGGCATGCTGATCATGCCGGTGGTCACGCAAGGTGGGTTCTTCGTCGGCGGCGGCTACGGGCGCGGCGTGCTGCAGATTGACGAGGTGTCGGTCGATTACTACTCGGCCACCAGCGGCAGCATCGGGCTGCAGTTCGGCGCGCAGCAATATGCGCATGTGCTGTTCTTCATGACCAGTGAGGCGCTGGAGCGGTTTCGCCGCGGCTCGGGCTGGGTTGCGGGTGCCGATATCCAATACGCATTCAACGACGAGGGCGGCAACCTGCGGGCCGATACCACGACCTCCACCGCGCCTGTCGTGGCGGTGATCTTCGGCCAGGCAGGACTGCTCGTCGGCGCCTCGATCGAAGGCATGAAATACAGCCGGATCATCCCCTAAGCGGGCGTTGCCTGTGCGGACGTCTGCTGGTTGCGAGATAGACCCAGCGAATGCGAAAGTTCCTTTGGCCGGGGCCGATGATTGGGGTAACGGCAGGGCGTGCAGGCAAATACTCAAAATGCCGGCGAATGAAGTCGAGGTCAGGCGTCAATATTGCGGCGCTGAGCCTAGCTTTGCACTACTGCTCACAGAGAAAGCATGGTCCGTGCCAAGGGAACACTCTTAAGCAGATCCAACCAACGACCCCATTTCTCTCTCCTGCGTTGCGCAGACTGTCTCACCTCCGACCATCCACGCAACAACGAAGTCAGCAAAGCGCATGTATTTCAAATTAGGGTCGGCACCCTAGGCTCTATGAGAGTTGTGCTGATTTGCAAGACACAGCTTTTCAAATCAGCACCATGGACAGTTCAGTTTAAAGGTAAACGTTCGGACGATGGCACGCTGGACCCCAAGGTGCCATCGCCGCGGCCAAAGGCTCAGCCTTCGGCGGGTTCACTGGTGATTTCCTCGCCGGTAGTCTGATCGACCATCTTCATCGCGAGACGCACCTTGCCGCGGTCGTCGAAGCCCAGAAGTTTGACCTTCACGTCCTGACCTTCCTTGAGCACGTCCGAGGGGTGGTTCAGGCGGCGGTTCTCGATCTGGCTGACGTGGACCAGCCCGTCGCGCTTGCCGAAGAAGTTCACGAAGGCGCCGAAATCGACGATCTTGACGACCTTGCCGTCATAGACCTTGCCCTCTTCGGGTTCCGCCACGATCGAGTGGATCATGTCATAGGCCTTCTTGATGGCCTCGCCATTGGGCGACGCGATCTTGATGACACCCTCGTCGTTGATATCGACCTTGGCGCCCGACACCTCGACGATTTCGCGGATCACCTTGCCGCCCGACCCGATGACTTCGCGGATCTTGTCGACGGGGATCTGCATGGTCTCAATCCGCGGCGCGTGGACGCTGAAATCGGCCGCGCCCGACAGGGATTTGTCCATCTCGCCGAGGATGTGCATACGCCCGTCCTTGGCCTGCGCAAGCGCCTGCTTCATGATCTCGGGCGTGATGCCCGCGACCTTGATGTCCATCTGCAGCGAGGTGATGCCCTCGGCGGTGCCGGCGACCTTGAAGTCCATGTCGCCCAAGTGATCCTCGTCACCGAGGATGTCCGACAGGATCGCGAATTCGCCATCCTCTTCCAGCACCAGCCCCATGGCGACGCCTGCCACGGAGGTCTTGAGCGGCACGCCCGCATCCATCATCGACAGCGAGCCTCCGCAGACCGACGCCATTGAGCTCGACCCGTTGGATTCGGTGATCTCTGACACGAGGCGGATGGTGTAAGGGAAATCCGTCGCCGCCGGCAGCACCGCCTGCAGCGCGCGCCATGCGAGCTTTCCGTGACCGATCTCGCGGCGTCCCGGAGGCCCGACGCGCCCGGCCTCGCCCACCGAATAGGGCGGGAAGTTGTAGTGCAGCATGAAGTTCTGCTTGGAGGTGCCGTGCAGCGCATCGACGAACTGCTCGTCATCGCCGGTGCCGAGCGTGGTCACAACCAAGCCTTGCGTCTCACCGCGGGTGAACAGCGCCGAGCCATGCGTGCGCGGCAGCAGGCCGGTTTCGCAATGGATGGGCCGGATCTCATCGAGTCGACGCCCGTCGATGCGGTTCCCGTTCTTGACGACATCGCCGCGCAGCACGGTCGATTCCAGCTTCTTCAGCGCCGCGCCGAGATTGGCATCTTCGAGCTGCTCTTCGGTCAGCTTCGCCTTGATCACCTCTTTCGCGGCAGAGATCGCGTGCGTGCGCTCCTGCTTGTCGCGGATGGCGAAGGCGGCGCGCATCTGGTCCTCGCCGGCGGCTTTGATCACAGCGTAAAGATCCGAGTAATCCGGCGGGGTAAACTCGAACGGCTCTTTCGCGCAATCCTCGGCCAGGTCGACGATCAGGTCGCAGACCGGCTTGATCTGCTCGTGTGCAAAATTGACCGCCCCCAGCATCTCGTCTTCCGACAGCTCGTAGGCTTCGGATTCGACCATCATCACGGCATCTTTCGTGCCCGCGACGATCAGGTCGAGTCGCTGCGCAGGGTCGTTGCGCAGGTCCTGCATGTCGTCGATCTCGGGGTTGAGGACGTATTCGCCATCCACGTAGCCGACGCGGCAGCCGGCGATCGGCCCCATAAAGGGCGCGCCGGAAATGGTGAGCGCGGCCGACGTTGCGATCATCGCCACCATGTCGGGGTCGTTGACCAGATCGTGGCTGAGCACGGTGCACATCACCAGCGTCTCGTTCTTGAAGCCGGGCACGAAGAGCGGACGGATCGGACGGTCGATCAGGCGCGCGGTCAGCGTCTCTTTTTCTGAGGGGCGCGCCTCGCGCTTGAAGAAGCCGCCGGGCACCTTGCCCGCCGCGTAGTATTTCTCCTGATAATGCACGGTCAGCGGGAAGAAATCCATTCCCGGCTTGGGTTCCTTGGCAAAGGTCACGTTGGCCATGACCGAGGTTTCGCCCAGGGTGGCAATCACCGAGCCGTCGGCCTGACGGGCGATCTTGCCGGTTTCGAGGGTGAGGGTGTCCTCCCCCCATTGCATCGATTTTTTCGTTTCTCTGAACATCACGTTTCCTAGGTTGGCCGGTCCGGGCGTATCCCGTCGGGCCCATTTTCATCCGGGGCCGCATTGCCCCATGGCTTCTGGTCTTGGACTTGTGCCCCGGCAAAGCCGGACCGGGGCAGCCGTCGGATCATGTGAAAACCGCGCCCTCACGGGGCGCGGTCCTTTGTCTTAGCGGCGAATGCCGAGGCGCTTGATGAGGTCGCGGTAGCGGTCCGCATCCTTACCCTTGAGATAATCGAGCAGCTTGCGGCGCTGCGCGACCATCATCAGAAGGCCACGGCGCCCGTGGTTGTCCTTCTTGTGGGTCTTGAAATGTTCTGTCAGCGTGCTGATCCGCGAGGTCAGGATCGCGACCTGCACCTCGGGCGAGCCGGTATCGCCTTCCTTGGTGGCGAACTCCTTGATCAGGCGGTGCTTTTCTTCGACGGTAATCGACATCGGGATCTCCTTCAAAACAGCGTTATGGGCACAAGCCGGGATGTCGTCCAGCAAGGTCCGGGCGAAGTCACATCGGGTGCTCCCGTCGCGACACCGCGCGTGTAGAAGGATTTGATGGAAATTGAAAGCGCGAATCGCGTTCCCGGCAGGGGCCCGCGCGTAGTTCACGGCGCCGCGGCGCGTACACTCAGACGCGGCGCAGCGTATCCCCGAGGGTGATCCGCGGTTCCAGCGCAAGCCGTATCGGCGCGTCGTCGGATGCCTCCGCGGCTCGCGCCGCGATGATGCCGGCCGCCTTGCGGCCGATCTCCAGCCGGCAGGCATCCATCGTTGCCAGCTGCATCGGCAGACCGTCCAGCAATTCGACGCCGTTGAACCCGGCCAGCCCGACCTTGGCCGGGATGTCGACGCCCTGTTCGATCAGGTACAGCAAGCCGCCCGCGCCGATCATGTCGTTGGAGTAATAGAGGAAATCCATATCCGGCGTTTTCTGCAGCATGCTTGCGGTCATCTCGCGTCCCTTCAGCAGGGCCGAACCACCGGAATAGAAGGCGTGATCAGCCATCTCTATTCCCGCCTTGGCGAGAACCTCTGTGAAACCCTCGAAGCGTTTGCGCGCCCGGTGGTCGAGCGGCATCTTGGTGCCCATGAAGCCGATCCGGCGATAGCCCCCGCGGATGATCGCCTGCGCCATCTGCTGCCCGGCGCGCCTATGCGAGATACCCACGACCGAGTCGATGGGCGTCCCGTCCACGTCCATGATCTCGACCACCGGGATGCCGCTGGCGCGCAGCATGGCGCGGCTGGCATCGGAATGTTCCAGCCCGGCGATGATCACCCCCGACGGCCGCCATGACAGCATCTCGTAAAGGACTTTCTCCTCTTTCTCGGGACGGTAGCCGGTGATGCCGACGACGGGTTGCAGGCTGGTTTCGTCCAGCACCTCGCTGATCCCGGTCATCACCTCGGGAAAGACCATGTTAGACATCGACGGAATGATCACCGCCACGAGGTTGACTCGCTGACTGGCCAGCGCGCCCGCGATCTTGTTGGGCACGTAACCCAGCCGCTTGGCGGCCTCCAGCACCCGCTGGCGCGTCCCCTCAGAGACGTCGCCCTTGTTGCGCAGCACCCGGCTGACGGTCATTTCCGAGACGCGTGCCGCTTCCGAGACATCGCGCAGGGTCAGGGGGTGTCGGTCTTCGATCATCACGGTGTCTTTCGGATTGCATGGCGGGATCGCCGCAAGCCCACGGCACAACCCGCGCAATGCGCGGCGACACGCTCGCAATATTGGATAAATCGCCCCATGACAAACCCCCCGACGGACGCTAAGAGGCGCGCACGGCCCCGTGGCTCAACTGGATAGAGCAATCCCCTCCTAAGGGATAGGTTGCAGGTTCAAGTCCTGCCGGGGTCGCCAACCGTTCCGCCCCGCCCCTCAGAACCCGCTGATAGCGGGCAGCCAAGTGGACAACACCGGCACGAAGGTGATGATCAGAAGCGCCGCCGCCAGTGCCACGAAGAACGGCGGCATTTCGCGGATCAGCGCGCCGGGCGTCAGCTGGACCGTCGATGAGACGACGAAGATCAGGCTTCCGACAGGGGGCGTGGTCAGCCCCAGCGTCAGGTTGAAGATAACCACGATCGCGAAATGATTGGCATCGATCCCTAGGGCATGACTGATCGGCGCGAGGATCGGCACCAGGATGATGACCCCCGGCAGAGGATCCATGAAGAGGCCGAAGGCGAGCAGAAGCAGGTTGACGCAAAGCAGGAACACGATCGGCGCGAGGTCCCACGCGATGATGGTTTCGGCCAGATATTGCGGGATGCTCTCGATGACGAGGATCCACGCAAAGGCCCGCGCCGCCCCGAGGATCAGCAGCACCGCGCCGGATGTCAGCGCCGCGCTCAGGATGATGTCGGGCAGGTCGCGGATCCGCAGCGACCGGTAGATGACCATTCCCGCGAAAAGCGCGTAGAACACCGCGATCACCGACGCCTCGGTGGGCGTGAAGATGCCAAAGCGGATGCCGCCCACGATCAGCACGATCAGGAACAGGGCCGGCAACGCGTGGACGGCAATGCGCCCGATCTCAGCCAAGGGCGGCATGGGCGCGCCGGTGGCGTAGCTGCGCACATGGCTGACCCGCGCATTCGCCACCAGCACCAGCGCGGTGATCAGCAACCCCGGCAGCACCCCCGCCATGAACAGCGACCCGACCGAGACGGACTGGTCCTGCATGGCGTAGATGATCATCGTGATCGAGGGCGGGATGATCGGCCCGACGACAGAGCTGGCGATCGTCAGCGCCCCGGCATAGGCGCGGTCGTACCCGCCCTTTTCCATCATCCGGATCATCATCGTCCCCGGCCCGGCAGCATCGGCCAGCGCACTTCCGGAAATGCCGGCGAACATCGCCGAACTGACCACATTGGCATGCCCGAGGCCGCCTTTCCTGTGGCCGACCAGCGATTGCGCAAGCCGCAGTATCGCCAGCGTCACAGCACCCCCGGTCATGATCTCGGCGGCGAGGATGAAGAATGGCACGGCAAGCAGCGGAAAGCTGTCGAGGCCCGAGAACATCTCCTTGACCACGACGATATGGGGGTAGGAGGACCCGAGACCGAGCGCCGCGAAGACGGCGATGGCCATGGCGAAGGCCACGGGCAGGCCGAGCGCCAGCAGGACGAAAAGCGCCGGGAAAAGGATTTCAGCCATAGGGGTTGTCCGGCTGCGTGTCGTCCATGTCGCGGGGCTTGTAGGTGCCCGCCGTGATGAAGATCCGCGCGATGAGCAAAAGATGCACGATGAGCAGGCCAAAGCCGATAGGCATCGCCGCATAGACATAGACGAAGGGAATGCGGAGGGCCGGTGTCAGCTGGTATTGCATCCGCTGCGCATATTGCAGCCCGACATGCACCATGAACCCGAAGAAGATCAGCAGGCCCAGAATGATGGCCGCACGAAGGACTTTCTGACCCAGATCAGGCAGCCCCTCCTGCAGTCGCGTGATCGCCACGTGACCGCCATGACGCAGGATCAACCCCGCCCCGATGAAGGTCAGCCAGATCATCAGATACCGGGCGACCTCGTCGGCCCACGGGAGTGAGTGCCCGATCAGGTAGCGCAAGGTGATGTTCGCACCGATGACAAGTGTCATGGCCGACAGCATCGCGATCAGCGCCCAGGCGTTCAGGGCCACGAATATGCGTTCCAACCGTTTCAAGGGATGACCTCGACAGGCGAGCCGGCGCCAACGGGGCGCCGGCGATGGCATGTCACTCGAAGTTCACGATCGAGTCGACCAGCTCTCGGCCATAGGTCTCGTAATAATCCTCATAGGCCGACGAAATCGCGTCTTGGAACCGGGCCTTTTCCTCGGCTGACAGTTCGTTGACGGTCATGCCGCGTTCTTTCAGCGTTTCCACGCCGGTCGTCTCGACATCGTCGACATAGCCACGCATGGCCGCGGCTGCCTCGGAAGCGGCTGTCTCGAACGCGGATTTCTGGCTGTCATCGAGCCCGTCCCAGAACGATTTCGAGACCAGCAGCATCGCCGGGGAATAGACGTGACCAGACAGCGTCAGGTACTCCTGAACCTCGTCGAGCTTGACCGAGACGATGACCGAAAGCGGGTTCTCCTGCCCGTCGATCACGCCCTGCTGCAGCGACGAGACGACCTCGGGCCAAGCCATCGGGGTGGGGGCCGCACCCATGGCGTTGAACGCCTTGAGGTGCACGGGGTTTTCCATCGTGCGGATCTTCAGGCCCTCGACATCGGCCGGCGTCTCGATCGGGTTGCGGTTGTTGGTGATGTGACGAAAGCCCTGCTCGCCCCAGACCAGCCCGTGCAGGCCCGCACTATCGAATTTGCCGAGGATCTCCTGCCCGATCGGCCCGTCGAGGACGGCGCGGGCATGCGCAAGGTCGCGAAAGAGAAACGGGATGTCGAAGACGCCGGTTTGGGGGACGAAATTGGCCATCGTGCCAGAGGACACGATGGTCGCCTCGACTGTGCCGATCTGCAGCCCCTCGATCACCTCGCGCTCGCCGCCAAGACCCGAGGACGGGAAGTGGGTAAACTCGAACTGGTCGCCGGTCTCGGCCAGCACCACTTCTTCAAATTTCTGGGCGGCGACCCCGTAATGGCTGTCTGGGGCAAGCGCGTAACCGATCTTGATCTCGGTCTGCGCAACGGCTGGAAAGCCGAATGCGCAAACGGCGCCGGCTGCGGCGAGACGACTGATAGCACAGGTCATGGATATCCTCCCTCAAGGTATCCACAGTCATTAGCCAAGCGGGTTTCACCTGACAACCCCGGCGGGCTGCACTGACAGGGTGATACGAGGGGCGCGCCACCTCTTGCACGCGAAACGCCAAGCCATGCGGACAGAAACCTGTGCGAGAGATCTCCACGGAAAAGGGCGGCGGAACGTCCCGCCGCCCTCTTTTTAACCTGTGAAACCGGGTCAGCCTCCGGGTGCGTGGGCGCTGCACCAGCCGTTCGCGTTGACCAAGACGTCGCGGAACTGGGGATGCTGGCACCCGCCCCATTCGTCGTCGCCCCCCTGCCAGAACGCGCAATTGGAACAGTTCGAGCCCTCGCGGAAGCGGTTGTGATCGGTGGCCTCGGAGGCATCGTTGACGTAATCGAGGGCATGGCCGTCCTCGGCCTGCTCCTGCGCAAAGGCAGGGCCGGCGGCCGTGAGGCCGAGACCGGCAAAGGGCACGGCGGCACCGAAAGCGGCCATCTTGGACAGGAATGCGCGGCGTGCGGTGTCGAATGTATTTGGCATTGGCTCAGGTCTCCCTTGGCTGTGCAATGTTTCGAAAAGAGTTTCGAACAATTCCAAGTATAGCGGAGTCCACCACCCGGTCAAACAACACATTCATGAATCAATACATGTCCCGAGGGTCTCGGCAATATACCGCCAGACAAACATAGTCCGGCGCAACTTCCAATGTCAGCGCCTTTTAAATTTTTCTGAAGATTATCTGACGCGCGCCGCGTGCTGCCATGCGGGCAACGGGGCCTCAGCAGTTGGGGATGTTTACCGCCAGCCCGCCAAGCGAGGTTTCCTTGTATTTCTCGCTCATGTCTTCGCCGGTCTGGCGCATGGTCTCGATGCAGGCATCAAGCGGCACCAGATGCGTGCCGTCGCCGCGCAGCGCGAGGCTGGCCGCACTGACCGCCTTGATGGCCCCCAGCCCGTTGCGCTCGATGCACGGCACCTGCACGAGGCCGCGCACCGGGTCGCAGGACATGCCCAGGTGATGCTCGAGCGCGATCTCGGCGGCGTTCTCGATCTGCGCCGGCGTGCCGCCCAGCACGGCGCACAGCCCCGCGGCCCCCATCGCCGCGGCGCTGCCGACCTCGGCCTGACAGCCCGCCTCGGCCCCCGAGATCGAAGCGTTGAACTTGACCAGCCCGCCGATGGCGGCGGCGGTCAGCAGAAACTCCTCGATCCGGGCCTCTTGCGCGCCGGGCACATGCTCCAGCCAGTACTTGATGACCGCCGGCACGACGCCGGCCGCACCGTTGGTCGGCGCGGTGACCACCTGCCCGCCCGCGGCGTTCTCCTCGTTGACGGCCATGGCATAGGCGCTCATCCAGTCGTTGATCTTGTGCGGCGCCTGCAGGTTGGTGCCACGCTCGGCCAGCAACGCATCGCGGATGCCCGCGGCGCGGCGGCGCACGTTCAGCCCGCCCGGCAGGGTGCCCCCAGATGTCAGGCCCCGCTCGATGCAGTCATCCATGACCTGCCAGATACGTGCCACGCCGGTGCGCAGCGTGTCTCGGCCACTGCGCGACACCTCGTTGGCACGTTTCATCTCGGCGATGGTCTTGCCCGAGCGTTCGGCCATGTCCAGCATCTGGGCCGCGGACTTGAACGGATAGGGCACCGGGTCGCCCTCTTGCGTGTTGCGCCCCGCAGCAAGCTCGTCCTCGGTCATCACGAAGCCGCCACCGATGGAATAATAGGTCTCACGCAGGATCACGTCGCCCTGCGCATCGGTCGCCATCAGGACCATGCCATTGGCGTGGCCCGGCAGGTTGGGGCCGAAGTCGAACACCAGGTCGTCCTTGGGGCGGAATTTCATCACCGGCAGATCCGGCGGCGCGATGGTCTGCGTGTCACGGATCTGCGCCAGCACCGCCTCGGCCTCATCGGCATCGTAGGTTTCGGGTCGAAACCCCGCCAGCCCAAGGATTGTTGCCCGGTCGCTGGCATGGCCCACCCCGGTGAAGGCGAGGCTGCCATGCAGCGCGCCGCGCAGCCCGGCATAATGGAACGGCTCGGTGCGCATCTTGTCGAGGAATCGCGCGGCAGCGACCATCGGCCCCATCGTGTGCGACGAGGACGGGCCGATGCCGACCTTGAACATGTCGAAGACGGAAAGAAACATGCGCGCGCTCCCTGATCGCGACCTGTGTCACATGTAGCAGAAATCCCCGCATGTCCGAAAGCGACGCCCCTGAGGCGCTGTGCTGCCATGCGCCATGCTCAGAGCGCCGCACCCTCGGGCGGATCGGGATAGCCCGGCGCGGTGAACGGCTGCGGCCCCAGCCCCTCGTCGGCGATCGCGGCGCGTGCGGCGGCGCTGTCTTCGAGCAGCGTCAGCATCGCCAAAAGGCGCGGCCAACGATCCGCCCGGAAATCCCCGACCGAACCTTGAGGATAAAGCGCGCGCCAGCGCATCAGGCAGGCGACGTACGGGTCGAGAATTGTAGCATGATCCGCCCCGAAGTAAGGCGCGGCGTGTGTTTCGATGATATCGAGGCCTTCGGCGAACCGTGCCTGCATCGCCGCGCGCAGCCGCTCCTGTACGCCGGTGTCGTCACCGACATACTGATCGGGATAGAAGGTCATCCGAAGCGTTGGATGCAGGGTATTCGACAGGTAAAACAGCCATTTCAGGACATCGCCGCGCGCGGGATCGGCGGGGGCAGGTGCACCGCCATGCCGATCGGCCAACCACAGCAGGATCGCCCCGGTCTCGAAGATCGGACCATCGGGCGTTTCCAGAACCGGGATCAGCCCGTTGGGGTTGAGCGCGAGATAGGCGGGTGATTTCTGGGCACGCGCCCGACGCTTCACCAGCACTGTCTCGAAAGGCGCGCCCAGTTCCTCCAGCGCCAGCCGGATCACGAGCGACGCATTGTCGGGCGCATAGTGCAGCCTGTAGCGCGCCGTCATGACATCCGTCCGGTCGGAACGCGCAGGATTTTTTCGGGTATTCTTGCCAAAAAGAACCTCCGGTCGGCAGGAATGGGGGCAGGCATTCGCACGCAGATTGGTAAAGGGTTGGAGAGGCCATTCCAAGGGCGCGCAGCCCCGACATCCGTCTCTCTTGGCGGTCGTTTGCGACTGGGGTATGCTTGCCCGCACGACAGGGAGACGAACCACCACCATGAAGATGAGCGACACCCGCGAGATCAAGGCCGACCGCGCGACCGTCTGGGCGGCCCTGCTCAGCCCCGAGGTGCTGAAGGAATGCGTGCCCGGCGCGCAAGAGGTGACCGGCACGCCCGAGGACGGGTTCGAGGCCACGGTCACGCAGAAGGTCGGCCCGGTGAAGGCCACGTTCAAGGGCACGGTGACCCTGACCGAGATGGTCGAACCCGAAAGCCTGACGCTGAGCGGCGAGGGCAAGGGCGGGGCCGCGGGCTATGCCAAGGGATCGGCCGATGTGCGCCTGGAAGAGACGGGCACCGGCACGACGCTGAGCTATGATGTCGAGGCACGGGTCGGCGGCAAGCTCGCCCAGCTTGGCAGCCGCGTCGTCGACGGCTTTGCCAAGCGGATGGCCGACCAGTTCTTCACCCGCCTGCAGGAGGTGATCGACGGCCCCTCGGAAGACGACCCCGAACCCGAGGCGGAAAAGAAGGGCTGGCTCAAGCGGATGATCGGCTGAGCGCGGCGGCGGCCACCACCTGGCGCAGCCCGTCGCGGAACTTCGACGCGCCGCCATTGGCGGGATGCCGCAGGGTGGGCACGTCCGGGGCAAGCGGGCGCAGGTGATCGCGCGCGGTATTGCCGATGCAGATCACGCGGACAGCCCCGAACCGCGATTGCAGCTCCACGAGGATATCGAGATGCGCGGCGACATCGGCATGCGAGGGTGTCCGGTTGGTCAGGGGGGCATCGGCGCGATGCGGATGGAACGGGAATACGTTCCACAGCACGACACTGTCCGTCAGTCCGAGCGCCACGAGCTCGCGCCAGACGATCGAGGCTGTCGGCTCGGAAAAACCGTGCACGGTTTCCGGGCCATTGCGACCGGTGTCCGGGTGGCTGGTGCGCGTGCCATTCACGCCGCGCCCCAGCACGACCTCGGCCGGCACGCCGGGCTTGTGGCCCAGCAACGTGCGCTCGCAGGTCATCGCGATACCGGAGAACCGCGCGCCCTGGTAGCCGGGCGCCTCGGCCACCAGCATCAGCCGGGTCGTGTCCTGCCGTCGCGCGAGGTACGCCGCAAGCTGCCGGCGACGGATCTGCGGCGCCTCGGGGCCGATATCCACCCCGGGCAGATACACGCTGTAGGGGTTCGCGCATCCGGGCGGGGCCGGGGTCGCAGCCAGCCTGTCAATGAAGGCGTCGATACTGCGCGCCCCGGTCATGAGCCGGCGAGGTTGAAGACCCGGCTGGGATGTAGCGTGCCGGCCTTGTAGAGGCCGACAGCGACCGCCCGGCCGCCCATCGACGCCCAGCATTCCTCGCCGTAGTCGACATCCGTCGCGATCACCCTGCCGGGATTGCCGTTGCGCAACCGGGCCACGCCCTCGGGCGGGACGGTGACCATCGGCAGATCCACCAGCCCGTCCTCGAGCGGGCGAAGATGCGCGTCGAGCTCAGGCGTGTGGGCGAGCGCGTCGATGGTCTCGATGCTGATCCCGTCCTCGGCCTCGAACGGTCCCGACCACATGCGCCGCAGCGCCGTGACATGCCCGAGACAGCCCAGGGCGTCCCCAAGGTCGCGGGCGATGGCGCGCACGTAGCCGCCCTTGCCGCAGATCATCTCCAGCACCGCCGTGTCGGGATCGGGCCGTTCTACCAGCAGCAATTCCTCGACCCAGAGGGGACGTGCGGCAACCTCGAAGCTTTCGCCCTCGCGCGCCAGCTTGTAGGCCCGCTCACCATCGATCTTGACGGCCGAATATTGTGGCGGCACCTGCATGATATCGCCGACGAAGGCCCCGAGCGCGTCCTTGATCTCGGCATCGGTGGGACGCGAGTTGCTGGTGGCTGTCACCTCGCCCTCGGCATCGTCGGTGTTGGTGGCCTGCCCCAGCCGCACGGTGAACGTGTAGGCCTTGAGCGCGTCGGTGATGTAGGGCACCGTCTTGGTGGCCTCGCCCAATGCGATCGCAAGAACGCCGGTCGCATCCGGATCCAGCGTGCCGGCATGGCCAGCCTTGCGGGCCTGCAACGCCCATTTGACCTTATTCACCACGGCGGTCGAGGTCATGCCGACCGGCTTGTCGACCACGAGCCAGCCATTCACGTCGCGTCCCTTGCGTCTGCGTGCCATCGTCGTTTGTCTTCCTGCTGCGGATCAGGTCAGCGGGCTAGTCGAGCGGCGCCTCGGCGTCAACCACGACACCCACCATCGGCCCCAGCGGAAAGCCCTGATCGCTGCGCCCCAAGTCCGGCGCATGCAGCCGCGAGACGTTGCCATCGAAGTAAAGCGCCTGCGCGGCGCCAAGTTGATCTCGGAAGACGCGCGCGAAGCGATGAAAATTCACCGGCCTGTCGGAGATCACGAACCACGCCCGATCCCCGTCCGCAGAGGTGCCAACCCCGTTGCGCACGTAGCGGCTGTCGCTCTCCTCGATAAAGCGCGGATGCAGTTCACCGTCGATGACCAGCATCGGGCCCGACTGGCTGGCATCACGGCAGGCGGGGCGGTCTTCGGCGAAACGCAAGGTTTCGATTACATCCGCGCGCCCGTCGCGCAGGCACAGAACCCCGTTGGGCAGCAGCCCGAAATTGCCCGGCCCGGCGCGTGTCACAAGCGGCGCGCTCTCCTGCTTGGCCTCGACATACAGACCCACCGGTCGGCGGTCGGCATGATACATCCCCGCATTCATCGCAAACGCCAGCCGCTTGCCCTCGGCTGCCAGCACATTGTCGATATTGGCGAAGTTGCCCAGCAGCTTGCCGGTGTCGGGATGGTTCAGGAAAAGGCGCAGATCGTCGCGGGCCGGATTGACGGTGCAGACGGTATAGCCCTGCCCCTCTACTTCCGTCTCGCGACAATCAGCCATCGCGGCGCCTGAGATCAGCCCGATCAGCAGGGCCGCAAGGCTAGTCTTCCACATCCCGCCGGACTTCTTCCTGTTCGAAAAGGCGGCGGGTTTCCTCGATCCGATCGAACGTCTCATCCAGCCGGAACCTCAGGTCCGGGGTGAACTTCAGCCCCGCCTTGCGCCCGATCACACGCCGCAGTTCGGACTTGTTGCGCGCAAGGATCTCGATCAGGTCGTCCTGCCCTTCGCCGCCCAGAGGCATGACGAAAGCCGTGGCGATCTTGAGATCGGGCGAGGTGCGAACCTCGCCCACCGTGATGGACATGCGGGTGAGATCGGCGTCGTGGATGTCACCGCGCATCAGCACATCCGACAGGGTGCGCCGAATGAGCTCTCCGACACGCAGCTGGCGTTGCGAGGGGCCGGATCCATCGTGATGTTTGTTCTTTGCCATGGGATTTATCTACGCTTTCGCCCGCGCCATTCCAAGGATGGATTTCGCAGCGGAACCGGCTCAAAGCGCGATCTGGTCGTTGACCGCGATGTTGTCGATCAGGCGGACCCCGGCCAGACGCGCCGCAGCAAACAGCCGCGCGGGACGGTCCGGCCTCTCGATCCGCGCAAGGTTCTCCTGCGCGCGAAGGTCGAGATAGTCGATCTCGGAAAAGCCGGCCTTCGCCAGCCGCGTGCGGGCCTGCGCCCTGAGCGCTGCGAGATCGCCGCCACGGCGCAAGCCATCCGCGATGCGTTCCATCTGATCGAAGAGAACCGGCGCGCGGGTTCGGGCGCGATCCGACAGCAGAAGATTGCGCGACGACAGCGCCAGACCGTCGATATCGCGGATCGTGGGGCAGCCATGCACGGTGACCGGCAGATCGAGATCGCGGGCCATCCGGCGCACGACCAGAAGCTGCTGGTAATCCTTTTCGCCGAAGAAAGCGTCGGTGGCGGCGGTTTGGGTAAAGAGCTTGGTCACCACCGTCGCCACCCCGTCAAAATGGCCGGGCCGATGTGCGCCCTCCATAACATCCGTTAGCCCCGCGACCGACACGGTCGTGGCGAAATGCGCCGGGTACATCCGGTCGGCCTCGGGCACCCAGAGCGCATCGACGTTGAAACGCCGCAGCTTGCGCGCATCCTCAACCTCGGTCCGGGGATAGTTCTTCAGATCCTCGGGGTTGTTGAACTGCATCGGATTGACGAAGATCGTCACGATCACCCGGTCGCAACGCGCCTTGGCGGCGGCGACGAGCGACAGATGCCCGTCATGCAGCGCGCCCATTGTGGGGACCACGCCGACAGTCTCGCCGGCGCGGATGAAAGGCCGGGTCAGCGCGCGCAGATCCTCGAGATTGCGCAGGATCGGGGCTGTCATTCGCCGGCTGCCTTATCTGGTGCCTTGTCCCGGTTCTTGTCTGGGGCCTTGTCGGCGAAGACATGCTCGGGTGCCGGGAACTGGCGCGCGCGCACGTCGCCGGCATAGGCGGCGATCGCTGCCTCGCCATCGCGCCCCAGATGCGCGTAGCGCTTGACGAATTTCGGCTTGAAGGCGGTGAATAGCCCCAGCATGTCATCGACCACAAGGATCTGCCCGTCACAGCCCGCCGACGCGCCGATGCCGATTGTCGGGATGGCGATCTCGGCGGTGATCCGGTCGGCCAGTGGCGCGGTCAGCTTTTCCAGAACGACCGAAAACGCCCCAGCCTGATCCACCGCGCGGGCATCGGCCATAAGCGCCTCTGCCGCATCGCCGCGTCCCTGCACCTTGTAGCCGCCCAGCGTGTTGACCGATTGCGGCGTCAGCCCGACATGCGCCATCACCGGCACGCCGCGCGCCACCAAGAATGCGATGGTGTCGGCCATGTGCCGGCCGCCTTCGAGCTTGACCGCCGCCGCCCCCGTCTCGGCCATCATATGGGCCGCGTTGCGAAACGCCTGTTCGGGGCTTTCCTCGTAGCTGCCGAACGGCATGTCCACCACGAGCATCGCCCGGCTCAGACCCCGCGCCACGGCGCGCCCGTGCATCACCATCATCTCCATCGTGACGCCGAGGGTCGAGGGCAACCCATGCAGCACCATGCCCACACTGTCGCCCACCAGCACGACATCGCAATGCGCGTCCATCATCTGCGCCACCGGCGTGGTATACGCCGTCAGGCTGACGATGGGGGTGCCGCCCTTCATCGCCCGGATATCTTCTGGCACAGGTGCCGCCTGTCGGACCGTGGCGCTCATGATCGTGTTCCCGCAGCTAAGATCTCGGCGCGCTAGCTATCAAGGCTGGCACAGGAAATCCACCGCCCTGTTTTTGCCCGGCGATCCCGGTGCGATCCCCATGCCCGAGTCGCTTTCGTGCAGCGTTATGTCGGATGGGCAGCGGCTGATTTTGCAAGATCGTGGCACACGGAGAAAAAGACCTCAGTCAACGGAGTCGCACGCCATGAAAACCGAAGTCAAAGCCCTCGTCATCGGCGGCGGTGCGATTGGCACCTCCATCGCCTATCACCTGGCCCGCGCCGGCTGGGAGGATGTCATGCTGCTGGAGCGCGACGAACTGACCTCCGGCTCGACATGGCACGCGGCAGGGCTTCTGCCGCTGTTCAACATGTCCTTCGCCACGAGCCATATCCACAAGTACTCGGTCGAGTTCTACAAGACGCTGGAGGAAGAGACCGGCCTCAATGCCGGCTTCGCCGTGGTGGGCAACCTGCGGCTGGCACAGACGCAGGAGCGCATGGACGAATACATGCTCTACGCGTCCACCGCCGAGACCTGCAGCGTCGACTACACGTGGATGACCCCCGACGAGATCAAGGAAAGCTGGCCTCTGATCGAGACCTCGGATCTCAAGGGCGCGATCTACCACAGCACCGACGGCTACATTAACCCCGCCGATGTCACCCAGGCGATGGCAAAGGGCGCCCGCCAGCGCGGCGTCATGATAGAGCGCAAGTGGCAGGCCGACGCGTTCCACTGGACGGGTAGCGCGTGGGAGGTCACCTGCACGAAGATGGTCGAGAAGGGCGGCAACCTCGTCGCCAGTGACGAGCAGATCGTGATCACGGCCGAACATGTGGTCACGGCCTCCGGCAACCACGCACAGGCCACCGCCGCCAAGCTTGGCATCAAGATCCCGGCGATCCCGGTCGAGCATCAGTTCATCGTGATGGACAAGGATCCCGCGCTGGCCGATTACCGCGCCACTGGCGGCCCCGAGCATCCGGTGATCCGAGATGCCGATGCGCAAAGCTACGTGCGCGAGGAACGCGGCGGCTGGATCCTCGGCGTTTATGAAAAAAACGCGCCCGCCTGCTTTGAATACGGCGTGCCCGACAGCTTCCGCGCCGATCTTTTCCCGCTCGATCTGGAACGGATCGAGGATCAGTACATGGCGATGATCCACCGCATCCCTTCCTGCGAGGAAAGCGGGCTCAAGGACGACTATAACGGCCCGATCTGCTACACGCCCGACGGCAATCCGCTGGTTGGGCCCGCGCCGGGGCTGCGCAACATGTGGCTCGCCGAGGGGTTCTCGTTCGGCATCACGGCTGCGGGGGGCGCCGGGTATTACCTCGCGCAGATGATGGTCGATGGCGAGGCCGAGATCGATATGGCGGCGCTTGATCCCAAGCGGTTCTCGTCGCACTGGATGACCACCGAGTTCGCCGCGCGCAAGAACGAAGAGGCGTATGACCACGTCTACACCCTGCACCACCCCGACGAGGAACGACCCGTGGCCCGCTCGTTGCGCACCTCGCCCGCCTATGACCGCCAGAAGGCGCGCGGCGCGCAATTCGGCTGGGTCAACGGCTGGGAGCGGCCCAACTACTTCGGCCCGCTGGAGGCCTCGGCGAGTTTCGACCACGACGCGCGCAGTTTCCGCCGCGGCGGCTGGTGGCCCTACGCGGTCGCCGAAGCCCGCGCGGTACGCGAGAATGTCGGCCTGATCGACGCCACCGCGTTCACCAAGCACATACTCAAGGGGCCGGGCGCAACCGCGTTCCTCGACTGGTTCACCTGCAACACGCTGCCCCGCGTGGGCCGCATCAACCTGACCTACGCGCTGACCGATAACGGCACGACCCGCACCGAATTCACCATTCAGCGGGTAGCCGAGGATGAGTATCACCTGATCTCCTCGGGCGGCTGGACCGAGTATGACGGCGATTACATGCGCAAGGCCGCAGCGGACAAGATGCCCGAACTGGGCTATATCGAGATCCAGGATGTGAGCACGCAATGGGGCGTCTTTGCCATCGCCGGGCCGAAATCGCGCGACGTGCTGGCCGAGGTGATCCGCGACGCCGACCCCGACACGGCCCTGTCGAACAAGCGCTTCCCGTGGCTGTCGGCGCGGCGGATCGAGCTGGGCATGTGCCCCGTGAACGCGATCCGCGTCGCCTATACCGGTGAGTTGGGATGGGAGCTGCATCACCCAATTGAGATGCAGAACTACCTCTTTGATCTGCTGGAGACCGCCGGCGCGCCCCACGGGATGAAGCTGGTCGGCGCGCGCGCGCAGAACTGGCTGCGGCAGGAGAAATCCTATCGCGCCTTCGGCCACGAGCTGGGCCGCGACGGCACGCCGCTGGAGGCTGATCTGCCGCGCTTTATCGATACGGACAAAGCGTTTCGCGGCAAGGCGGCGATGGTCGAGACCGGCATTCGCATGAAATGTGTCACGCTGATGATCGACGGGCCCGGCGATGCCGATCCGTGGGGGCGCGAGGCGCTTTATGCCGCCGATGGCACCCGGGCAGGGCGTCTGACCTCGGGCGGGTATTCGGTGGCCTTCGGGCAATCAATCGGCATGGGCTACGTGACGCCCGAGCTCGCGATCGAGGGCACGCAGCTCAAGGTCAGGATGTTCGACCGGCTCTGGGATGCGATCGTCACCCGCGACAGCCCGTATGACCCGAAAAACGCGGCTATCCGCGCGGATATCCGGACGTCGCAGGCCCCGGAGGCACCAAGCGAAGCCCGTGTCGAGGAGGTGACCACCGCCTGAGCGCGCCGGTCACCCCCGGCGCAGCAACTGGAAGACGGCGGACGCGCCCCAGCCGGCGGCGATCGCGATGGCCAGCGACATCAGCCCGTAAAGAGTGGGCTGTTCGCGCGACAGGGTGAACAGGAACCGCTCAAGCCCGACCTTTCTCACATCGATTTCGGTCTGGTATTGCGAGACGACCTGTCCTTCGCGCGCGAGGAAGATTCGCGTCTCGTAGGTGCCTTCCGTCAGGTTCGCGGGCATGCTGATCGCCGTGCGAAACAGCGTCTGCTGGTCGATCGCCACCGCGCCTTCGCGCATCTGATAGGCATCCTGATCGCGCTTGATGCGGATCAGCGCGTCGATGAAGGCACCCGAATCCTCGACCATGCTCGCCGCGCCGACAGACCGGATCGCGCGCGTGATCGACACCCGGTGGCGCAGATCCTCGGTATCCGACAGGACCTCGTTCAGCGGGCCGGTCGTCGCCACGGCATAGAAACTCGGCGCGGAATCCAGATCGACCATGTCGGTGTTGATCCAGATGCCGAATTCCCGCGACTTACGCCGCACCGTCACCGGCAGGGAGGGCCCCGCAACGGTGATCACCACGTCGAGCGGCGTCTCCGGGATAGCGGCCTCGCGCTTGACCGCCCCGAATATCAGGATGTCGGAGCCCTCGAAGGTGGCGGTGATCGCCACGCGGTCGCTCGAAAGACCCAGCACCACCTCCTCTTCGGCGCAGAGCGGCGAGCCCACGAGCGCAAAGACAAGGGAGAGGCGCCAGAGCATCAGTGATCCTCGCCGGTACTGAGCGAATAAAGCTCGGACGGCTGCACCAGCAGGTCGAAGGCCAGCTTGCCACAGACCACCAGCACCATGATCGCCAGGAGGATGCGCAACTGCTCGGCCTTCATCCGCGTGCCGATGGTCGTACCGAATTGCGCCCCGATGACGCCGCCGACCAGCAGCAGCACCGCAAGCGCCACGTCGACAGTGTAGTTCGTCGTCGCGTGCAGCATCGTGGTGAACGCCGTCACAAAGATGATCTGGAACAGCGACGTGCCGACCACCACCTTGGTCGGCATGCCCAGAAGATAGATCATCGCCGGCACCATGACGAAGCCGCCGCCGACCCCCATGATTGCGGCGAGGATACCGACGCTGACCCCGACGAAAAGCGGCGGAATGATTGAGATGTAGAGCCCGGATGTCCGAAAGCGTATCTTGAAGGGCAGGCCATGAACCCACCCGTGCTTGCGCCGCCGCACGGGCACGCCGCGCCTTGTGTTGCGGATGGCGCGCAGGCTTTCGTTGAACATCATCCCGCCGACGACGCCAAGGAACACGACGTAGCACAGCTTGACCAGCAGATCGACCTGCCCGAGCGATTTGAGGTAATTGAATACCACAACGCCGAGCGCCGCGCCCACCAACCCGCCGATCAGCAGCACCGTGCCCATTCGCAGGTCCACCGTCTTGCGGCGCAGATGCGCCAACACGCCCGAGAACGACGAGGCGACGATCTGGTTGGCCTCGGTGGCGACTGCCACGGCCGGCGGAATACCGATGAAGAACAGAAGCGGTGTCATCAGGAAGCCGCCGCCGACCCCGAACATACCCGACAGCACGCCGACAAGCCCGCCCAGCCCCAGAAGCAGGAAGGCGTTGACCGAAACTTCAGCGATGGGGAGATAGATCTGCATGGGTATGACTAGCCCGATCCGCATTTTCAATGCAAGACATGCGATGGCGTGACACCGGTTCGAGCACGGTTTGTGGTGCCTGATTTCCAGCCTTGCAGCCCGGGCACCCCGCTGCCACATGTGCATGGGACCCAAGGAGACAGAGACATGATAGAGAAAACCGATTTCTACATCGACGGCGCGTGGCAAGCCCCGCGCGACGGCCGTACTCACAAGGTCATCAACCCGTCGACCGAGGAAGCATGCGCCACGATTTCTCTGGGCAGTCAGGCCGATACAGACGCGGCCGTGGCCGCAGCGCGCGCCGCGGTTGCCGGCTGGATGGCCACCCCCAAGGACGAGCGGATAGCGTATGTTGAAAAGATCCTCGAAGTCTACAAGACCCGCGGCGAGGATCTCGCGCAGGCGATCAGTCAAGAGATGGGCGCGCCAATCGATCTCGCCCGGAACTCGCAGGTCGGCGCGGGCGTCTTTCACATCACCAATTTCCTGAAAGCCGCGCGCGAGTTCGAATTCGACGAACCCCTGGGCGATCACGCCCCCAACGACCGGATCATCCACGAACCTGTCGGTGTCGTCGGCATGATCACGCCGTGGAACTGGCCGATGAACCAGATCACGCTCAAGGTGATCGCGGGGCTTGTCGCGGGCTGCACCATGGTGCTGAAACCCAGCGAGGAATCACCGCTCAACGCCATGGTCTTCGCGGAAATCCTGCACGAGGCCGGGCTGCCCAAGGGCGTGTTCAACCTCGTCAACGGCGACGGGCCGGGCGTGGGCAGCCAGATCTCGGCGCACCCTGATATCGACATGGTCAGCTTCACCGGCTCGGCCCGCGCCGGCAAGCTGATCGCCAAATCCGCGGCCGACACGCTCAAGCGCGTCAGCCTGGAGCTGGGCGGCAAGGGCGCCAACCTGATCTTTGCCGATGCCGATGAAAAGGCCGTCAAGCGCGGCGTGATGGCCTGCATGAACAACACCGGCCAGTCTTGCAACGCCCCCACCCGGATGCTGGTGCAGCGCGAGAGATACGATCATGCCGTCGACGAGGCCGCCGAGGTCGCGGCATCGATCAAGGTCGGCCCGGCGCACGAGGACGGCCGCCATATCGGCCCCGTCGTCAACGAGGTGCAGTTCAACAAGGTACAGGACCTGATCCAGACCGGCATCGACGAGGGCGCGCGCCTTGTCGCCGGCGGCACGGGACGGCCCGAAGGCTTCAACAAGGGCTATTACGTGCGCCCCACGGTGTTTGCCGATGTCACCAACGACATGACCATCGCGCGCGAAGAGATCTTCGGCCCGGTCCTTTCGATCATCCCGTTCGAGACCGAGGAAGAGGGCCTCGCAATCGCCAATGACACGCCCTACGGCCTGACCAATTACGTGCAGACCGGCGACCCGGCGCGGGCCAACCGTCTGGCCCGCGGCCTGCGTTCGGGCATGGTCGAGATGAACGGCAAGTCACGCGGCGCCGGCGCACCGTTTGGTGGCATGAAGCAGTCAGGCTACGGACGTGAAGGCGGCAAATGGGGCATCGAGGATTTCCTCGAGGTCAAGGCGGTGTCGGACTGGACGCCGGGCGCCTGAAGGCTCAGAACGGCGCCTTCGCGCGAAACTTCACGCCTGCGCCGCCATCGGGATGGCGCAGGCGCAACTCCTCGGAATGCAGCATAAGGCGCGGGTGATCCAGCGCGGCACCTGTCGCATATAGCGGATCGCCAAGGATCGGATGCCCGAGGGCCAGCATGTGCACCCGCAACTGGTGGCTGCGCCCAGTCTTCGGAGACAGACGCACGCGGCTCTCGGCGCCCTCGTGGCGCAGTACCCGCCAGTCGGTCACCGCTGCGCGCCCGGTCTCGTGGCAGACCTTTTGGAGCGGACGGTTCGGCCAGTCCACCGTCAGAGGCAGATCGACGGTGCCGGTTTTCGGCACAACTGTTCCCGACACTCGTGCCAGATAGCTTTTCTTCGCCTGCCGTTTCTCGAATTGCAGCCCAAGATGGCGCTGCGCATGCGGCGTGAGGGCAAAGATCATCACCCCGGACGTGTCCCGATCCAGCCGGTGCACCAGCAGCGCTGTCGGGAACACCTCCTGCACGCGCGAAAGCAGGCAATCGGTCAGACCAGCGCCCTTCCCAGGGACACTGAGCAGGCCAGCGGGCTTGCAGACGGCGAGGATCTCGTGATCGTCATGAAGGACATCCAGCGGCTCGGTGGGCGGTGCGTAATCTGACATGCCCGCGCGATACATCACCGCGCGCGGCAAGGCCACCTTCGGGGGCACACCATCACAAATACATTCTCACGGGCAAATGCCGGGACTGTCAGTTTTGGCCTTTTGCTGACATTGCCGCGAGGGCCCTTGCGCGGGATCAAGGCGCGGCACGCGCCGCCACGCAGCGCCCGACCGCCCCCTCGGGCGGGCGCCGCGCGGCTCATCTCTGGATGTCCAACGTCCCCTTCAGGCCAGCGCCACCCCTGCCCCGCTACTCGTCCTCGCTCAACCGTGAGGGGCGCAGCACCTTGATCGTCGGCCGGTCGGGCAGATTGCGCAGCGACACCTCGATCTCGCTTGTCCCAGGCCGCTCGATCGCGAACTCGCCTTCCATGCCGGCCAGGAACCGCTCCAGCGTGCGATCGGTGAACCAGTGCATCGGGATTACGATGCTGGCCTTCATCCGCCGCAACACGTCCATCATGCTCTCGACGGCCATCGTAAAGCCGCCGTCGACAGGCGCCATCACCACATCCATCCGGCCAATGGCCGCATATTGATCGTCCGACGGCTCGTGATGCAGATGCCCCAGATGCGCGATACACAATCCCTCGGCCTCGAACACGAAGATCGAATTGCCCTTTGGCTCCACCCCGCCGCCAGACCGGATATCGGTCGAGACATTGCGGACCAGCATGTCGCCCAAATCGACGTGATGCTCGATCCCCTGACCGAACTCTTCGCCCCAACCACGCAGCACATGCGGGATCGACGGATCGGGATTGGCGGTCCAGTGCGTGGAATGGGCGTGGTTCATGGTGACGATATCGGGGATGAAATCGGCCGTGCCGAGAAAGCCGGTGAAATCCGTCACCGCCGACAGATCCCCCGCCTGGATGAGGAACGACGCATGCGCGACATAGCGGAGGCGCACGGTGTAATCGGGCAGCGGATCGCGAAACGAAGCCTTGTGCACGAAGTTCAGTCCCGGCGCGGCATCGGCAAGGGCAATGCAATGGCTGGGCCGGCGGTCCTGCGCGGTGGCCGGAGCGGCGAGCATCAAAATGAACACGGCAAGTCGAATCATCGATCGTCCTCCATTCTTCGAGTAGAGGGTAGCATGGTTTGCCCACGCGACCGCGCATCGGATGGCGCAGGTCAGGGTTCCGGGCACCCGGCCAGCTGATAGACTCGGCAGGACGTCCGGAAACGCGGACGCCCAAGTGGCAGGGCACTGGCCCCGGTGTCGCCGCTGATCAAGCGAGTCCATCTTACGGACAACCATTTGTAATCACGCGTTTCTCAGTACAGTTTACCCATTTCGCAATTGCAATAGCTCTCGAACGAAGCGAAATCTTCGAAGACTCGGCTCCTCGGCGAACGAGCGCTTGACGACACCGCAGCTTTTTGCCGCATGGGATCAAGACCCCGGCAAAGAAAAGGGACCGCGAGTCTCACAAAGAAAATTCTGGCGACGCTTGTCTTTTGCAATTTTAGGTTGTTTCCATATTTTTTAGATCAACTCTAGGAGTATCTCGGTACCGTACCTGAACGAGGCTCACTTGGAAAACCAGCGGGAGGGAATGCAAAGCCTTGGTCGTCCATGCGACGTCGCCCTGTCTCTTCTGGTCGTCACGCTGGGAACGGCATGTGCAGTCACCGAAGCCGAAGCGCTGACATCCGGTCCACCCTCCGACGTGGTCAAGCCGATCCCGGGAGTATCAGCATATGCCGGGCTGTCAGATGGTTTCGAAATGGAGGGCGCCACGGGCCAGAATGGCGTACCGCGCGAGACAGCGCCGGGCCCTGTCATCAGCGCGTGGTTTGCCAATGCTCCTCGTCTTGCGCTTCATGCACCCTTCCGTGGCGCGCGCGGCGAGCCGCTGATCGGTGACGATCCGTTCGGTCTGTGGACCGTAATCGAGCAAGGGACGCCGGAAACCGCCCGATCGCTCAGCGCGATGAATGCCGAAACCACGAAGTACTGGCCGATCATCGTGTCCGCTGGGGCCTTGCTGATGACCACCGTGTTTGGCTGGCGTCTCATCAAACGGCGGCGCTACAAGGTTCTCGCGTCGCCCGGCAATCGTTCCGATGAAACCGAAACAACCGCAGACGTCGCGCGGTACATCATGGGGGCCGTCGCACCCCGATCCCTCGCGCGCCGGAAAAAGCGCCGGCGCAAGGCGTCGTCGAGATCCGGCCGGACCGAAACAACCGCGGATGTGGCGCGCGCCGTCGTCGAGATTGTCCTGCCCCGGACGACGCGCAAGAAGCGTCGGCGGTCCTCCCGGCGCTCCGCAGGGGCACACCGTTCATGAGATTTTCTGTCGCACCCGGGCAGCGCGACAGTTGGGTCGCGACCGTTGAGCTTACCGCCGGATCGACACGGCAGAAAGGGTCACGCATGTTTGCCCTCAGCAAGCCTCCCAAAGGCACATGCCGGGCATAGATCATCCGCTTGATCAAGACGGAGACTCTGGCCTCGCCTTAGGGCATGCGCAGGACCACGGGCCGGCCACGTTTCGTGTAACGCAATTCGCTTGAACCGATTGCCGACACGCGCCCGCCATCCAGGCTGTCGCCAACCCCGACCTTCTGGTAGCGCCCGTTGGACAGGCGTACGAGGGCGCGCCGGTTCGACGGGCTGCCATAGACACCGATCAGGTTGACTTGACGCATGTTGACCGCGTTGCGCGCGGTGGCCGCCCGGGCGACCGACGCCGAACTCGGGACGCGCGGCGCGGCAGCCTGTGTCTGCGGTTGCTGCTGTGCTTGGGATTGCGGCGCCTCGCGTCGCACGACGGTCCGCAGATTACCCGGGCGCAGCTGCGGCTTGAGCGAGGCCGTCACGGCTTGGGACATTGCCTCTTCGTCGGGACCGATGCGATCCGCCGCCTCGTCGAGCGCGTCATTCACGGCACTCGCATCCGGGACCACGGCGGCGTCGGCGGCCCTCTGCACCGTTGCGGGCCGGGTTCTCGGGCGCAGGCTGGCCACCTCTGTCCGCGGGCTCTCGTCAAGCGCGCCGCGGTCCCGGGTCACCGGCAGATCGTCAGGCCGGGTGCGCGGACGTATCTCGGAAATGCGGTCAAGCTCGGCTGCGATCTCTGGCGCAAGGGTCAGCCCCGGCACCGGGACCACGCGGGCCGGCGTCTCGGGCGGTTGCACGGGCGGCGGGCCCGCGTGAACCTCGATCCCGTCGGGCGTCAGCGCGCCTTCTTCCGTCGCCACGACAAGCCCGCGTTCGTCGAAATCGAATGACGTGCCGGCCGGGGCCGGGGCTGCGGGCGTCTCGGGGCGGGTATCGGCGCGCGAATCCGGCACGTCCGGCAACGCCACCGCATTGCCAATCGGCAGCTCCTCGTCAATGGAGGTCAAGTAGAACGCATCCAGGTTGCCTGCATCGGGCTGGTCCGGCGGATCGGGGGGGACCTGCCAAATGGCGGTTTTTGCATCGCGTGCGGCGGTGCCTTCGGATCCCTTCATGTCGGTCTCCGCGACTGTCTCGGGCGTGGCGCCCGGCAGGACGTCGCTTTGGGCCTCGGCAGGCGCCTGATCGGGGTCGGGCGGTATGATCGCGTCCGATTGCGGATCTGGCTCTGCGGCGAGTGCGGTCTCGTCCGGTTCGGAGGCGGCGGGCGCGCGGTCCGTGCGGATGATCTCCGGGCTTTCGGGTGTCAGGGCAATCTCCGGCTCGGACCAGCGGATCATCCTCGCAAGCTGCGAGTCGGGAAAGATGGTCGCCCAGGCGGCGACGCCGGCCAACAGCAGCAACAGCAGCGCCGTCAGGATCAGCCCCAGGAATCGTGGCTTGCCGCGCTGGCTGCGCCGTGTCTCGCGCGCACCGAAGATGGTCATCCGGTCCGCCTCGTCTTGCGCACCGGCGCCCGCGGCATGTCCGGCCGTGGCGGCGGGGGCCGACGGGCCGCTCTCGTACGCCGAGCCTTGATCGCGACGGCGCCTCAGGGCCGCCACGTCGGGGGCAGACGCCCGCGCAGGTTCGGGCGCTGCACGGTCCTCTCGGCGGGGCGCAAGGCTGGCCGCGGCGTTGGCAGGGTTGGACACCGCAGCCCGTCCGGGGGGCGATGCGACAGGATCGGGGGCGGGCGCGGCGTCCGCGGATGCCTCTGTCGGTGCGTCGCGTACGGCCCCGGCAAGCTGCGGCGCGCCGGTTTCGGGCAGATCCCGCGCCGCCCGCATCGAGGCGAAGGCCTGCGTGCCAGTTTCGGCCTCTTGCGTGTCCGGCGCATCCGTGTCCTGATCCGTCCGATCGGACCCGTGCGTCGCGGCGATGGAGCCCTGCGGTGCCGCGCTGTCTTCGCCGCGGACCGGCCCCTGCGGCTTCGGTTCGCGCGCGGCACCCGCGATCTCGATCGGGGCCGGATCACGCGCCACCCCGGCGCCGCCATGCGCGGTTTCGCCGAAAAACGGCTCTGCCCCGAAATCATCCGCCTCGGGGCGCGCCACGAAGCTCAACGGGTTGAAGCGATGCTCGCGCGCGAAGCTTTCGGCCTCCTGCAGGGTTTCGTGCGCGACCGCCGCCACATGGAGCCGCCCATTCACCACGTTCCAGTCGAAGGCAAGATCGTCCAGCGCGTAAGGCGTCGCCCCGTCGAGGGCGCGCATCGCGGCGGCCTCGTGATCGGCATCTGGCGCATCCCCTGCCGGCAAATCGAGATAGCGGATCTGCGCATCGGGGATCACAAGTTTGGTCGTCACGCCCGCGGGCTCGAGCGCCGCGGCCTTTTCGCGCAAGGCGGCCAGTTCAGCGGTCAGGTCCGCACTGTCGAGAGCGACCTCCCCGACGAGATGCCAGTGGGATGCGGCCGTCCGGTGCAACAGGCCGATGCCGTCAAACGAGAGCGAAAGGGCAAAATTCGGTTTCATCACCACAGCTTTAACACGCGTCGCCGGCTATCGGGAGTCCCACGTGCACCCTCTCCACAGGCTATCGCGGAGAATTGCGCAGGCCAACCCGTGTGGCCTGCGCGCGTGCGGCTCAGGCGCCCGCCTTGGCGAGCCCCTGCTCCAGGTCCGCGATCAGATCGTCGGAATCCTCGATCCCGATCGAGATGCGCACCACGTTCGGCGCAGCCCCCGCCGCCTCCTGCTGTTCGGGCGTAAGCTGCCGGTGCGTGGTCGAGGCGGAATGGATGATCAGCGACCGCGTATCGCCAAGGTTGGCCACATGGCTGAACAGCTCCAGGCTGTCGACCAGCGCGACGCAGGCATCGTACCCGCCCTTGAGCGCCACGGTGAACAGGCCCCCCGCACCCTCGGGGCAGATCGTCGCAACCCGCTCGTGCCAGGGCGAGGATTTCAGACCTGCATAGGTCACGTGATCGACCGCCGGATGATTTTCCAGCCAGCCGGCCACCGTTTCGGCATTCTCGCAGTGCCGTTGCATGCGCAGCGACAGCGTCTCGATCCCCAGAAGTGTGTAATGCGCTGCCTGCGGGTTGAGCGTCATGCCGAGATCGCGCAGACCCACGGCGATGCCGTGAAAGGTGAAGGCCAGCGGTCCGAAGGTGTCGTGGAATTTCAGCCCGTGATAAGCGGGCTCGGGTTCCGACAGCGACGGGAACTTGCCCGATGCAGACCAGTCGAACGTTCCTGAATCCACGACCACGCCCCCGGTGACCGTGCCGTTGCCGGTCAGGAACTTGGTCATCGAATGCACGACCAGCGTCGCGCCATGCTCGATCGGTTTGCACAGGTACGGCGTGGCCGACGTGTTGTCGACGATCAGCGGCAGACCGGCCGCATCAGCCAGCCGCGCCACCGCGTCGAGATCGGCGATGTGGCCGCCGGGATTGGCGATGGATTCGCAGAACACCGCGCGGGTTTTGTCGTCGATCGCCACGTTGATCGCATCGGCGTCATCGATATCGACGAACTTGGCCTCCCAGCCGAACCGCTTGATGGTGTGGCTGAACTGCGTGACCGATCCGCCGTAAAGCCGGGTCGAGACCACCACGTTGCAGCCCGGCGCCATCAGCGGGAAAAGCGCCATGATCTGTGCCGCGTGACCCGACGAGCAGCAGACCGCCCCGGCACCGCCTTCCAGCGTCGCCACCCGCTCCTGCAGCGCCGCGACCGTGGGGTTGGTCAGACGCGAGTAGATATAGCCGACCTCCTGCAGGTTGAAGAGTGCGGCGGCGTGTTCGGCGTCGCGGAACACGTAGGCCGTCGTCTGGTAGATCGGCACCTGCCGCGCGCCTGTTGCCGGGTCGGGCCGGGCGCCTGCGTGAATTTGCAACGTGTCGAAACCGTAGGCCATCTGGGGGATCCTTTTCGCCGGAACTGCTTGCAAACGGAGTTACGGCATTGAAAGGTGCCCCGCAACAGCGATGAGGAGACCGGTTCGATGCCCCACCCTTTTCACCTGGCGATCAACGTGACCGACCTGGATGCTGCGCGCCGCTTTTACGGCGGTCTGCTTGGCGGGGCCGAGGGCCGCTCGACAGAGACTTGGGTGGATTTCGATCTCTTCGGGCACCAGCTGTCGCTGCATCTGGGCACACCGCTGACCACCGAAGACACCGGGCGTGTCGGCGACCACATGGTGCCGATGCCGCATTTCGGCGTCGTGCTGCCGCTGGACGAATGGCGCGTGATCGCCGATCGGCTGTCGATGGCCGATATCGAGTTCGTGATCCCGCCCTCGGTCCGGTTCGAGGGCGAGCCGGGCGAGCAATGGACGATGTTCCTGCGCGATCCCTCCGGCAACCCACTGGAGTTCAAGGGTTTTGCCGACATGGACGGCGTATTCGCCGGGTGAGGGCCGGACGACATCGCGGCTCGGCAACAGGAACGCGCTGCCTTGACGCGCGCATGCAGCCCGAACGAAGTGCGCTACTCGCCCACAGGCACCTTATCCAGCCCAAGTCATTGTCTCAAGAGCAGGGTGGTGGGCGACCCAGGAATCGAACCTGGCGTGCGTCTCCGCGAGGGAGTTACAGTCCCGTTTTAGCCCATTCTCACAATCCCTAGTAATCACTATAAAACCCTTGTTTTGAAGGGTAATATCTCCTAAGTATCCCTTACAAGCGGCAGGCGTTTTCTATTTGTCCTGCTTACTATTTGCTTACTATTTGCGCGAGGGACTCCATGAAGCTTACCAAGACCAGTGTCGCGAAGATCGAGCCGCAGGCGGGGAAACAGCTTCTGATATGGGACAGCGAACTGCGCGGTTTTGGCATTCGTGTGTCGCCTGGAGGGGCGAAAACCTACATCATGCAGCGCCGTATCGGTCGCACGACCCGCCGCGTCACCATAGGCCGGGCCGACGATATCAGCGCCGAGTCGGCACGCAGGCGCGCCCTGTCACTCGCCGCGCAGTTTTCCGAGGGCATCGACCCCGTCGCCGAGGAACGCAAGCTGCGCGCCCGGACACGGACGCTCAAGGAGGCGTTCGAGGAATACAAACGCGCACCGAAGAAGAAGGGCACCGGCAAGGGCGCACCCAAGAAGGCCGGAACCCTGCGCGATATCGACAAGGCGATGGGGCGTTTCTCGGATTGGCTGGGCAAGCCAGTGTCGGAGATCACCGGACGCATGGTCAAGGATCGGCACGCCAAGCTGGCCGAGGCATCCGCCGCGCAGGCAAATCTCGCGATGCGGTATCTGCGCGCCGCGCTCAACCATGTGATCGCCGATTGCGATGACGGCGACGAACCCGTGTTGAAATCAAACCCCGTGGACCGCCTGAACCGGCTGAACCAATGGGCCGAGGTCAAGCGGGCTGACAGGTATCTGCCCGAGGATCGAGTCGCGGAATGGATCGGCGCGGTGCAGACCAGTCTCGCGGGCATCCGCTGCGACAATGAAAGCCGCGATGCGCTGCTGTTCATTCTGCTGACCGGCGCGCGGATCGGCGAGGTGCTGGGCAGCGCCAAGGATGGCTACCTGCCCTTGCGCTGGGCTGACGTGGACCTGAAAAACAACGTCGTGACCTTTCGCCAGACCAAGAACGGCACAGACCACGAATTGCCGCTTTCCTCGCAGCTTGTGGACCTGCTGACCGAGCGCAAGAAGATCGCCGATAAAGACTTCGTGTTCGGAAACCGTCAAGGCGACGTGCCCGCCGATCTGCGCAATGCCCTGCGCCGGATCGAGGCCGAGACCGGACTGCACATTACAGCACATGATCTGCGCCGCACATTCGCGACCACGGCGAGCCGCATTGATATCAGCGCGTACAAGCTGAAACGCCTCACGAACCACACCAGCGGCGGTGACGTGACCGCAGGCTATGTGCAGGTCACGACCGAGGATCTGCGCGAGGCGATGCAGCGGATCAGTGACTACATGCTTTCCCCTGCCCGCACGGGCGACGTGGTGCAGCTTTTGGAGGCGCGGACCCATGCCTAAGCGAATCGTCAAGGGCATCGGGATGATGCAGTACGAAGTGTTGAGCTATGGTACCGGCCCAATGAGAAAGGCGGAAGCAGAATCTTTTATGGAGGCGATGGACAAGTTCATGGCCGCGCCCGTGGGAGATGAAAGAAGAGAGGCTATTGCGCAACGGTGCCGAGAAATTCTCGACAGAGCGGCGCTTGGCGATATGATAATTACCAGCGACGCGATTGATGAGGAAGGGCTGCGTTCTAAGGGTTTGGCAGAGAATTCCGCGCAATGGCTTGCGGCCTGTTGGCTTCGCACGTTCAATCGCCTGAAAGAGGAATTGACGCGGATAAATGCGGGACAAGGCGATCTTTCGCTGTTGATCTCGATCGGTGAAGAGTTGGGGCGGATTGAGGAGCGTACGCTGTGGCGCGCAGGTGTTGATCCGCAAACCGGGAAGACGCGTGAAAGCTTGGCGGTAGGAAAGCAAAGCCAAGAATTAAGCACGGGCAAGGCAGCCAAAGCGCGGCGCGAGAAGGCATCGGAAAACGAACCTGAATGGTGGGATGATGCACGCATCAGAGCAAAGGAAATACGTCAGAGCCGGCCGAGCTTGTCGCGTAGCAGGATCGCATCCTTGATCGCTGAGGAATTCCGGCGCAGCGAACGGCAAGTGCGCGATGTGATCAAACCAGTTTTCTGAAAACTTTTCTGGAAGCCATCGAACGGTGACTGCCCACCCCCTGTTTTAAACAACCCTCACAGATAATCAATGAGGGTTTATTATGAACACGCAGACGAACATCACAAACGCCACCGCGACGGTGCCGGTCCTGCTGACGCAGGCAGAGGCCGCGCGCGTTATCTGTAAATCCGAAAAATGGCTTGAACGGGATCGCTGGGTTGGGCCGACCATCCCTTACTGCAAACTTGGCCGCAGTGTCCGTTACCGTGTCGCCGATCTTCTCGAATACATCGAGGGCAACGTCACGCCCACCGCCACCACCGCAGCATAAGAAAACCCGCACCGGGGCGACGGGCGGGCTTCTTATGTATTCAGGCTGGCAGGCTTGAGCAAAAACATTAGCACCAACCGTTCCCCGGGTAAACACCGGAGAGCAGTATGAACCAGCAAATCAACTTCACGAACGCGCACAAGCAGACGTTCATCAACCCCGAACATGCCGAATCCATTACGGAGCGCCGCCACCAGATGCGCGCTGACCTTTGCCTTAACGGCATGGACTGGCACACGGCCAATGCTGAATCGTGGCGCGCGGCAAAGCTGGCGCAGTTCAGGAACGGTGCCCGCGCGGCTGCCGAGGCCCTTTTCATCGGGGAGGCTGCCTGATGGAAACGCCAGTGAAAAAGAAGCACCTGAAACAAGAGCGCTGGCGCAAGCGCAATCCGAAGCAGCATTGGGCGCATCGCGCTACGCGGTCAGCAATCAAGAGCGGTCTTTTACTTCCAGCCCCCTGCGAAGTTTGCGGCGATCCGACTTCAGAAGCACATCACCCCGACTATGATCGCCCCCTGCATGTGACCTGGCTATGTCGGGCACACCACCGGGCCGTTCACTACAAGAAGGGGGGGGGTGCATGACTTGGCGAATGGTCGCGACAGTTTTTGAAACGGCGGATGGCTTGATCACCGTGGGAGATTCGCCTGAGAAATGGGCGGAAAAGGTAATGCACGGCATGGCCCATGAGACCACCACGGTCACCTTAAACGGCAGGGATATCGAATGGGGTATATCCATTTGCGAAGTGTATCTCGAGCGCCTGGATGATGATGAAGAAGCCAAGAGCATTGCGGACGGAATACGCAGGTTGCGCGAGCTGGCCCATCTCCTCGAACTTCACGGGGGTGCCGTATGACCGACGCACGCACAATGACCGAATCGCTGGGCGGCGACTGGTTTCGAAGCTACGGAACCGCCCCGTGCCCTGTATGCC
>Ga0307968_1000152_pt1 | contig 42275 bp, 10 predicted proteins | sample OrgLakmetagen650_FD_201834 | JGI IMG/M metagenome (GOLD analysis project Ga0307968, IMG submission 201834) | Saline water microbial communities from Organic Lake, Antarctica - #650 | ecosystem: Environmental > Aquatic > Non-marine Saline and Alkaline > Saline | place: Antarctica: Organic Lake...
GATTTGTCCGCGGACAAATCCGACTTCAGGTCGCTTATTACGCTAAAGCGTAATAAGGTCGCTTATTACGCTAAAGCGTAATAAGCGCTCGGATTTTTGCGGACGCAAAAATCCGACACTAGGATTTTTGTAGGTCCGCTCTTAGAGCGGACCTACAAAAATCCGACGTAGGTCGCATAATTTGCCCCGTGAGGGACGCAAACCCGTGAGGGATGCGCTAGGAATTCGCGATCGTGATCGCGAATTCCGACTGAGCGCTTCGCAGAGCGCAAGCGCTCCGTACCCGTGAGGGAAGCGACCTTATTACGCTTTAGCGTCCCTCACGGGTAAGCGACCTCGACCCCCCTACGGGGGGAGAGCGGACCTAGAGATCTCGAAGAAAATCCTATAAATATAAGATTTTCTTCGATATGAAAATCTGTATAATTTTTTTTATGTGTAAGCGCTTATCGGTTTAGCAGGTTCAGGAGTATACTCGCCCCATAGCCTAAGCCTACTAATTTTATTTGTATTACGAGTTAAAAACTTAACCCCACAAAAGTCGCGAATAAATTTGTTCGAAATTTATTCGTACGAGGCGCCCGCTTACATCGTCGAGGATGACTCCCCCGAAGGGGGTAGGTCGCCTCGTAGAGTAGTAAGTAGGTCGGATTTGTCCTACGGCATCGTAATTGTCCAAGGACTATACCTACTTACGCTTCGCACTCGTAAAAAAAAAGAATAAAAAAAAATTTATAGATAATAAATATAAATATACATATAAATATACATATACATAGCTATTAGTATGTATAATACGTTATTTGAAAAATATTAGTTTTATTAATGTTGAAACTTTACAAGTGCCTCTTTGCTTAAGACTCCTTTAAACTGGACACGAAGCTATATTGCCACCCAATTCTATGCCTATAATTGACTTTTTAAAAACCCTTAATACAAAAAGCAACAGTCAAAATGCTATAAATATACATAAATGGATATTTTGAAAAGAAAAAATTTGAATGTAGTCTAATGTTGAAATTTTTCTCGAAGAAAATTATATCGAAGAAAATCTTCGATTTTCTTCGAGATCTCCGCGTTTTTCGTCGAAAAACGCGGACATATATAATTTTCTTTAGGTCCGCTGCCATATATATGGGAGCGGAGGTAGCATAGCGGAGGTCGCCTCCCTGACGGGTTTGCGTCCCTCACGGGGCAAACCCGTGAGGGAGGCGATAGAGAATTACGAGCGCCTAAAGTGCGTACGCAATTTAGGCGACCTCCGTCGGATTTTTGTAGGTCCGCTACCCTATATATGGGAGCGGAGGTAGCATATATTGCGTCCCTCCCCCCTGCGGGGGGGGGCAATTTATGCGCTCGGAATTGGGTCGGACCCGTGAGGGGGGCCCCAAATCGAAGTTTTCCGAAGGGAAAATCTTCGAGTTGTAGGTCCGCTCTCCCCCCGTAGGGGGTTCGAGGTCGCTTACCCGTGAGGGACGCGCCGCCCCAGCGTCCCTCACGGGTAAGGTCGCTTATTACGCTTTAGCTTAATAAGCGCTCGGATTTTTGCGTCCGTCCGAGCGAATAGCCCCGCTATTCGCGAGGCTAGGTTCGCTCGGAGAGTCGGAATTGGCGCATGCTTCGTAATTGGCGTACGCCAACCCGTGAGGGACGCCGGCGGATTTGGCCCCCGTCCCGCCAGGGGCGGGGGAGGCCTCTCCCGCCCCTGGCGGGACGGGTCCGACCCAATTCCGACTCTGCGAGCGAACCTACCCCCCCGAAGGGGGGGAGCGACGATCCCCTATATATATAAGGGGATCGTTCGCTCGCACTCGAATAAATTTTGTACGTAATTTCTTCGACAAGGGGATCGTCGCGAGTTACAGCGTCCCTGACGGGTTGTCCTGGACGACCCTATACAAATAGGGTCGTCCAGGCAACCCGTCAGGGACGCTGCATACGCCACCCTCACGGGTCCGACTCTCCGAGCGAACCTAGCCTCGCGAATAGTGCGAAGCGTCCCTCCCCCCTGCGGGGGGGGTAAGCGACCTGACGCTTCGCACTATTCGCTAGTAAAGGGATTTTCGCGCATGACGCTAAAATCCTCAGGACGGCCCTATATAGAAAAGGTCGTCCTGGAACAAGTCGCAGACTTCGAAACCCCTTTTCTAAAAAGGGGGGTCGAAGATCTGCGAGTTCTCGAAGGGACCCGTGAGGGACGCGCCTCCCTCCCCGTGAGGGGGGCGCGTCCCTCACGGGTCCCTTCGACAAGTCGCAGACTTCGAACCCCCTTTTCTAAAAAGGGGGGTCGCCCGTGAGGGGATCTGCGAGTTCCCCTCACGGGTCCCTTCGGGACAGGACCCCGTGAGGGGCGCTCCGAGTCTATTAGCGAGTACGAAAAAAAGGTAATATAAGTATAGAAAACAAAAAAAATGAAAAAATGTTTATTTCTATGAAAGAATCTAGAATCGAAAATAATAAAAGTTTTTATGGATGCTTTTATTTAGGATCTTTTGATTCTGGGCAAAGTTTAACTGTAGCTAATGCATTAAGACGTTCTTTATTGTCTGATTGTAAAGGATTAGCTATTATTTCGGTGAAAATAGAAAATGTACAACATGAATATTCAACTTTACCAGGTGTGCGTGATTCAGTACTAGATATTCTTTTAAATTTTAAAGAAATATCTTTCAAAAAAATCAAAAATCCATTAAGTGGATCTTACGGTTATAAAAACAAAGGATTTTCTTCTGTTTATGAAAAAATAGGTGCTACTTTTTTTAAACCCGTAGTTGGTTATCTAAAAGTCAAAGGTCCAGGTATTATACGTGCCAAGGATCTTCGTTTACCTCCTTTTTTACAATGTGTAGATCCTAATCAATATATAGCAAGTTTAGCAGAAGACGGTGTGTTAAATGTCAAATTTGTCATCATGGAAGGTAAAAGTTATTATATTCAAAAGCTGACATCCGAAGCTCATCAAGGCGTAGGACCATCGCCAAAACCCAATTCTTCTCTAAGTGGCAGATCCAATAAAAAAACAAAATCTAGTACAGAATCTGGGTTAAATAACCATTTTAAAAATGCTTCTAATGATGCAATACCCAGAAATGAATTGAATGAATTGAATGAATTGAATGAATTGAATGAATTGAATGAATTGAATGAATTGGGAGACCCTTCAAATTACTGGACTATAATTCAAAAACGTCAAAATTTGTTAAAGCAGTTAAAGAAAATAATGGGACAACAAAGTAACACTACTTTATCTACAAAAACACCCAATTTATCAATACCTTCAAACATTACAAAACATTCTCCGTTTATTAGTCCTTTTGCCCAAAAAAAGAGTAATAAAGAACCTTTTAACGAAAATTCAAAACAATTAAATATAGATGCTATTTTTAATCCAGTAACTAAGGTTAATTCTATTATAGAAGGATATGATAATTATATTGTGGAATCTTTTAATGAAAAATATAAATTAATTGAAAATTTAACTTCATTTTTAGATTCTGCGCAGTTTTTAGAAACAAATTTTCCATATTTCCATAATAAATGGGGTAGTATTCGTAGCTCGTCTGGGCTAAACAAAGTAAATGAAGCGGCCGGGCGCCCTCTCCCCCGAAGGGGGGGGACCGTCCCCCCCATATTTATGGGGGGGGGGAGCACAGAACCTCCTTTAGGTCAGCGTGCAAGCGCGCCCTTACTCAACACAGAGCGCGTGTTGTATAGTTCTGACGAGTCGATACGCCACCAAGTAGGGGAAGGCTTCATCTCTACAGGAGCCGATAATAACTCCGTCGAGTCTCCCGTTAACAATATCTTTGTTAAGGGAACCCAACCCCTACAGATTTATAAGGGTGCCGGGAAAAATTTAAAGGAGCCTTCTGCAGGGGCCGCCCCTAATAAAGAAGAATCTTTTATCGAAGAAAATTCTATTGAATTTTCTTCGAGAAAACTCGAATCTTTTCCCCCCGAAGGGGGGAAAAATTCGACTTTTTATAAAAATTATATGTCTAAAAATCTATTAGATTATGTCACAAATCTATCGAAAGCCGATTTAGACATTTTATGTACGCCGGAAGGGTATAGCCATTATAAAGGTATTGGGATTCCTTCTTCTTTTACTGAATCACTTTTACCTACTACAATTAGTAAAGACTCTTTTGGTCAATTTTTTGAATCAGGTTTAAATGTTAGTGCTAAAGAAGTTGTTCTGTTAGAGATATGGACAAATGGAAGTTTACATCCAAGAGATGCTTTATTAATGGCTTTTAATAATCTATCATATACTTTCAGCCCGGCAAAAATAAAAATGAGTAATCCCATCTTTTCTGATTCTGCTTCATACAAAAAAATAATCGAAAACCAGGGGGGCGTTTAGCACCCCCCCGCTCCTTTTTTTTTCATTTATAATTGCATAAATTCAATTTTTTTGAATCTACGGTTAAGGCTAAGATAGCTTATCTTACATATACATATACATATAAATATACATATACATATAAATATACATATACATATTATATATATATTTTTTTTTATGTTGGACAACATACGTACACAACATCATTATAGTGAGCTAAGTGCTAAGCGTGACATTTGCTTAGCGCTGCCCTCACGGGTCCTGTCCCAGAGGTCGCGGTATTGTTCCACGCGTAGGTTTGAACAATACCGCCGTCTGATATCCCCGGAGGTCGCCTAATTGTGGTAGAATTGTCCCCCTTCGGGGAGGACAAATCCGCCGGCGTCCCTGACGGGTTGGGTAGGATTTCGCCTCCCTCCCCCCTACGGGGGGGGGGAGGGAGGCGAAATCCTACCCAACCCGTCAGGGACGCGGCCACCGCTCCCCATATAGATGGGACCCGTGGGGGGACCTACCCAAAACCAACGCCTCCCCCGCCTACGGCGGGCCGCAGGGTGGACCCGTGAGGGGGGCGCCCTGAACTAGCACGTCTCGTCCGGTAGGACTGCCGCCCGCACGGTGCGGGATTCGCCGGAAGCGGGCGATTTACAAATACGACAAATTTAGCGACCTCCCCTGTCCTTCTTAAGAACGTGTTAGCGAGCCCCTTTAAGGTAATCAAAAAACGACTATCTAGATACTATTTTAGATAAAGCGGACCTCATTAAATAATGAACAATGCTTTTTCTGTTTTTTTTTACGGAGAGAGAGGGATTCGAACCCTCGGTACAATTAACTTGTACAACGGATTAGCAATCAGCCGCTTTAGACCACTCAGCCATCTCTCCACTTTATATATTATAAAGTATTGTTACTTTAAACGCTAAAAAATAAAAGCTGGAGGCCTTAGAATTCCTAAGGATATTGCGCCAATATCTTAATGAAATTGAGATATCTTATCTCAAATTATTTATCTTCTACCGGAGGCTCCTTAATTTGCTAATGTAGCAAATTACGCTAGTACTTGCGACGATCCCCTTGTCGAATAAATTTCGTATACTCGCGAATCGACTCGGAGCGCCCCTCACGGGGTGTCGGAATTGTCCGCCCCCCCCGCAGGGGGAGGCGGACAATTCCGACACCCCGTGAGGGGCGCTCCGGGGCTATTCGCTCGGACGTCCGTCCGAGCGACTAGCCCCGCTATTAGCGAGGCTAGGTTCGCGAGGAGAGTCGGAATTGGGTCGGATTTCGCCTCCCTCACGGGTTAACCCGTGAGGGAGGCGAAATCCGTAGGTCCGCTCTCCCCCCGTAGGGGGGTCGAGGTCGCTTATTAAGCTAAAGCGTAATAAGGTCGCTTATTACGCTTTAGCGTAATAAGCGCTCGGATTTTTGCCCCGTGAGGGACGCAAAAATCCGACACTAGGATTTTTGTAGGTTCGCTCAGCGAGGTCGCTTATTACGCTAAAGCGTAATAAGCGCTAGGATTTTTGCATCCGTCCGAGCGAATAGCCCCGCTATTCGCGAGGCTAGGTTCGCTCGGAGAGCTTCGCTCGCTGAGCGAACCTACAAAAATCCGACGAAGGTCGCAGAAATTGCGTCCCTCACGGGGCAATTTCTGCGCTCGGAATTGGCGTGCGCCAATTCCGACTCTCCGAGCGAACCTAGCCTCGCGAATAGCGGGGCTATTCGCTCGGACGTACGCAAAAATCCGACGGAGGACGCGTCCCCCGCCCCTGGCGGGACGGGTTTGCCCCGTGAGGGACGCAAATTACGCGCTCGGAATTGGGTCGGATTTGGCCCCCGTCCCGCCAGGGGCGGGGGAGGCCTCCCCCGCCCCTGGCGGGACGGGTCCGCCGGCGTCCCTCACGGGTTGGCGCCCCTCACGGGGCCAATTACGACGCCCCGTGAGGGACGCCAATTCCGACTCTACTCGCGAACCTACCCCCCCGAAGGGGGGGAGCGCCGATCCCCTAAGGGGATCGTCGCGAGTGCCAGCGTAATTGTCCTGCACGACCCTATTTGTATAGGGTCGTGCAGGCAACCCGTGAGGGACGCTGCATACGCCAATTCCGACTCTACGAGCGAACCTACCCCCCCGAAGGGGGGGAGCGACGATCCCCTATATATATAAGGGGATCGTTCGCTCGTACGATAAAACTCGAATATTTTCAATATTGAAAAATTCGACTTTTTCTGAAGAAGTTCATAAAATTCTGTAAATTTTTTCTTTATTTCGTCAGTTTCGGGAATAGTTTTGTTTAAAGTGTTTTTTCAATAAATAAAGGAAGGATATTGTGGAGATAATAAACGATTCGTTAATGTACGATAGTCAGTAAAGCCTAATGCCTTTTTGGCTTCTGTTCTATTTTTATACCAAATATTATTAATTATACAAGGATAATCTAAAGTCGAAGTTTTCCCCCCCTTATATCCGCGGGGGGAAAATCTTTAGGTCCGCTCTCCCCCCGTAGGGGGGTCGAGGTCGCTTACCCGTGAGGGACGCTAAAGCGTAATAAGCGACCTCGCTGAGCGAACCTACAAAAATCCGACGGAGGTCGCATAAATTGCGTACGCAATTTATGCGCTCGGAATTGGCGTACGCCAATTCCGACTCTACGAGCGAACCTAGACTCGCGACTAGCGAGGCTAGTTCGCTCGTACGAGTTTATCGAATATATTTATATATAAATATATTCGATAAAGATTGTTTTGTCGGAATACGAATAGGACGAAGTTGACCACCACAGTCTATTCTATGTGTGCCTTTTATCGAAAATTTCTCCCCCGAAGGGGGCAAAATTTCGACTTTTAATACCTTTAGATATTTATCTGTAGGCTTATTATACATACGATCGTCGTATTTTCTATATATATAAGACTCAACAATTGTTTGGGTTTCTATAGCTAGTCGTTGTGACAGTGAAAAATTATCTGTATAGCGTAGAACGGAATAAACAAAAATAGGGCTTTCATTAATAGCGTCACGGGCCATATCATCATAAACGTCGGGAGTGTAATATTGTGGTTTCTCAATTTGTATAATAGCTTTACGTGCGATACGCTGCCTGTGTTCCTTTAAACGGTAGTTAATACGTGAAATGTCAGTTTGTCCTAATACTAATAGAAAAACGTTTTGTTTTTCTATTGAAAAAGACATAAATGTGTGATTCTGTTGATCGTGGAGGCAAATTGGGGAAGTCAAGATCGAATTGTGACCATGAACCTTTTATCGAAGAAAATTCTTTTATCGAATAAAATTCTATTGACGATGTTTTATATGAAAACATCGTCGATCCCTCCCCCCCGCGGATATAAGGGGGGGAAAAATTCCTTTATAAAGGAATTTTGTTAAGGTATAGAATTTTATTCGAGTACGAGCGAACTAGCCTCGCTAGTCGCTCCCCCCCTTCGGGGGGGTAGGTTCGCTCGTAGAGTCGGAATTGGCATATGCGTCGTAATTGGCGTGCGCCAATTACGCCGGCGGATTTGGCCCCCGTGAGGGAGGCCAAATCCGACCCAATTCCGAGCGCGTCCCTCACGGGTTTGCGTACGCAAATTACGCGTCCTCCGTCGGATTTTTGTAGGTTCGCTCAGCGAGCGAAGCTCTCCGAGCGAAGCTCTCCGAGCGAATCTAGCCTCGCGAATAGCGGGGCTATTCGCTCGGACGGACGCAAAAATCCTAGCGTCGGATTTTTGCGTCCGCAAAAATCCTAGCGCTTATTAAGCTTTAGTGCGAAGGTCGCATATTACGCTGAAGCGTAATATGCGCTAGGATTTGTCCGCGGACAAATCCGACTTCAGCGTAGGTCGCATAATTTGCGTCCCTCACGGGGCAAATTATGCGCTAGGAATTCGCGATCGTGATCGCGAATTCCGACTGAGCGCTTCGCAGAGCGCAAGTCGCAGACTTCGAACCCCCTTTTGAGAAAGGGGGTTCGAAGATCTGCGAGTTGCTCGAAGGGATTTACGCGCCTGACGCGTAAATCCCTTCGACAAGCGCTCCGTAATAAGCGACCTCGACCCCCCTACGGGGGGAGAGCGGACCTAAAAACTCGAATGTTTTATCCCCGAAGGGGAAAAAAATTCGACTTTTAGGGGTAATATTTGTTTTCAATTAGAGGGGACATCATTTGCTTGTATACCCTCCAGCATAGAAGCTGGAGGGTTAGCTAAATAATTATGTGGCATATCATTCATATTCATTTATGCGGTCTATTATTTCTATTCATTTTAGACAAAAGTTTTAGAATGATCAAAGGATTTTGTTTTTTCTAAGTGTTTATTACGACGTAATGGTTTACAAATTAGTTCAATTAAATCTTTTGAATTGGTAAATCCATGTATAGCTGAGAATGTCAGTTCTACGCTCCACTTAGTCGTAATACCGCGCGCCTCTAAGGGATTAGCATGTGCCATACCTGTAATAACTAAATCAGGTTTTAATTCTTTAATACGTTGAATTTGATAATAATTATCAGGTTTTTCGACAATGCGCGGAAAGGGTACTTTCATTTCAATACATGTTTTTTCTAATAGAGCTAATTCGCCGGCTTGGAATCTTTTATCCATATATGGGATGCCTATTTCATACACACACATGCCACAACGTATTAAAAATCGTGCCAATGAAATTTCTAATAGATTATCCCCCATGAAAAAAACTGATTTACCCTTAATAAAATCAATCGATTCAGTTAAATTAGCCCATATTGTTTTCTCACGTTCCTCTAGTCCAGTAGGAACTATATCAAAAACGTTACAGATTTTTTCAACCCAAGCACGTGTACCATCTGGTCCTATAGGAAAAGGAGCCGATATTAATTTACATTTTCGACGACGCATTAAAGAAGTAGCAGTACGACTTAAAAAAGGGTTAATACCGCAGACATAAACATTTTCACCTAAAGCTGGTAAATCCGAATAACGTGCCGAAGGCAGCCAACCAGAAACATTAATACCTTGACGTTTTAATTCTAATTGTAATTGATTAGCAATTGTACTTGGTAATGATCCAAATAAAACAAGTTCTTTTCTCGAAGAAAATTCCTTTATATAGGAATTTTCTTCGAGAAAACTCGAATATTTTCCCCCCGAAGGGGGGGAAATTTCGACTTTTTCTACAGTTTGTTTATTAGCATTAGTTTCCGTAATAGAGTAACTTGTTTTATTAGAGGGATTTTGACTAGTAGGTACTTTCTGTCCGCTTGCTCTCCCATTTTCGGCTAAAAGCTCAGGAGTTAAAGGTAAATTGGTTGTTTTTAAACGTTCTGGACATTTTTGTGCCATTGCGGCTAAAACAGTATCTTCACCTTGTGTAAAAGCATAATCCAGACCGTTAGCTCGCGCTACTACAATTGGAATACCAATTTCGGCTTCTAATGTTGGTGCCATCCCTTCTAAATCCATTTTGATAATTTCTGTTGTACATGTTCCAATCCAAACAATTACACTAGGATTACGATCTTGTTTAATTTGTAAACAAAGTCTTTTTAATTCCTTGTAATCATTTAATTGTGCAGAAATATCACTTTCTTCTAATTCAGCCATAGCATAACGTGGTTCTGCGAAAATCATAACGCCTAAAGCGTTTTGTAAGAAATAACCACAAGTTTTTGTACCAATAACTAAGAAAAAACTATCTTCGATTTTTTGATAAAGCCAAGAAACACAACTAATTGGACAAAAAGTATGATAATTACCTGTTTCGCATTCAAACTGACCACTATAAGGTGCAGTTCCTGTGACAGATACATCGTTTGTCGTATCACCAGAAACATTTTTATTATCTGTTTCTAAGACAGAGTTTTTACTCGCTCCCCCTTTAACAAATTCTTTGTTAACGGGGGACTCGACGTTTTCTTTTATCGAAGAAAATTCAACAGAATTTTCTTCGAGAAAACTCGAATGTTTTCCCCCCGAAGGGGGGGAAACTTCGACTTTTAAAACGTCGACTGGTATATATGAAGAATTTTTTAAAGATTGAATTGATAGAGGTTTGCGAATTCCTAATGGGCTTTCTACATCAGCTAATTGAAGAAAAGATTTCGATCGAAATCTTTTATCTGATTGGTCTCCACACGCCATTAATCTTTTTTTTTGAATTCCATTTTGCACCATAAAGTTTGCGTTAAAACCCGCATAAAGCGGAAATATTTCAATTTTTAATACAGAGTTTGTGTATTTCTACAACCCCAGGCTTTACAGATGGTTGCCCCCGTGAGGGGCCCCTTATATATTATATAGAGGAGCCCCTCACGGGGGCGGCTCACGATACTCGTATTTTTATCTCCGCGTTTTTTACAAAAACGCGGAGATCCCGAAGAAAATTACCCATTTTCTTCGATATATGGTAAAACCACCTCACCTCTAAAGCTATACGAGTTTCCTTAAATAAATTTGTACCGTTGCTAAAACGGAGTTAGCGTTAGTTAACTCGTACAATTTTCTTTAGGTCCGCTCTCCCCCCGTAGGGGGGTCCCCGTGAGGGGGTCGCTTATTAAGCGCCGCCCCAGCGTCCCTCACGGGTAAGCGACCCCCTCACGGGGCGGGACCCGTGAGGGGGGCAAGAGAGCGAACCTACAAAAATCCGACGGAGGACGCGTCCCCCGCCCCTGGCGGGACGGGTTTGCCCCGTGAGGGACGCAAACCCGTCCCGCCAGGGGCGGGGGACGCGCTCGGAATTGGCGTCCCTCACGGGACCCGCCGGTACCGGCGGACGGTCTCCCCCGCCCCTGGCGGGACGGGTTGGCCCCGTGAGGGGCGCCAACCCGTGAGGGACGCCGGCGGACCCAATTCCGACTCTACGAGCGAACCTACCCCCCCTATATATATAAGGGGGGGAGCGACGATCCCCTATATATATAAGGGGATCGTTCGCTCGTACGAGTAAACTCGAAGATTATCCCCCCTTATATATATAGGGGAGATATCGAAGGTATTTTAAACTATCCCCCCTGCAGCTCCGCACGGGCTTCGCACGGGGGGACGAACTCGTCCGCTCGTAGATATTTAAAACTTTAGGTCCCCCTCCCATATACTATATATATGGGGTATCCTGCCCTCCCCCTACGGGGGTGAGGGGGTCGCTTCGCACTATTAGCGAGTCTATTAGCTAGTACGACTTTTATCGAAGTCAATTCTATACCGTGACAAAATTCCTATATAGAGGAATTTATCCCCCTTATATCCGCGGGGGACGGGATCGACGATGTTTGCCTATATATAGAAAAACATCGTCAATAGAATTTTATTAGAGAAAATTCTACTAATATCCCCCCGCGGATATAAGGGGGATATCGAAGATATTTAAAACTTCGACTTTTTATCCTCTGCCTTATATTTTTTTTTATAGGGCGGCGGAGAATAAAAACTTGTCAATAAATTTCGAATCGTCCGTCCCCTTTAGGGGGAGACTATTCAGATAGGTCGCCTCCCCCGCCCCTGGCGGGACGGGTTTGCGGCCCTCCCCCCTACGGGGGGGGGCAAACCCGTGAGGGCGCTAGGAATTCGCGATCGCGATAGCGAATTAGGACCCGTGAGGGGAGCGGACGTGACTCGCTAATCCGGAGCGCCCCTCACGGGGTGTCTTATTTTTGTAGCTCCGCTTTAGGACGGACCCATAAATATGGGTCCGTCCTGACCCGTGGGAGTGCTGAACAACCTCGCCTTGGAGAGGCGACCCACAACTTTTTAGCGCAAAGCCCGAGAGTTATAGGAGCAACCCTTAATTAAAAACCGTATAAACAGGCGGTAACCTATCAATTAGACAAAGGCTTAACGAATTAAATGCGCTAGGGTTTTATAATGAAAAGAGTTTTACTATAGATTAAAAAAAGCGCACTTATAAACCAAACAAAAACAAATTTTTATCAAAAACACTGGGAAATAAATATTTTTTTATTTGGATATTCGTAATATTGTACTTTGACTAAAATCCCCGTTTAGAACAGATCCTGTTTTTTAATAGAGCTACATATTACATATGATTATACAATAAAATATTTTATCGAATAAAATTATATATGATTTTATGTGCGAAGCGTCAGGTCGCTTCCCTCACGGGTACGGAGCGCCCCTCACGGGGTCGAAGGGACCCTCACGGGTCCCTTCGAGTGCGAGCGAACTAGCCTCGCTAGTCGCTCCCCCCCTTATATCCGCGGGGGGGAGCGACGATCCCCTATATATATAAGGGGATCGTTCGCTCGTACGAGTACGAGCGAACTAGCCTCGCTAGTCGCTCCCCCCCTTCGGGGGGGTAGGTTCGCTCGTAGAGCTCCGTCGGATTTTTGCGCACGCAAAAATCCTAGCGCTTATTACGCTTTAGCGTCCCTCACGGGTAAGCGACCTCGACCCCCCTACGGGGGGAGAGCGGACCTAAAAACTCGAATGTTTTCCCCCCGCGGATATAAGGGGGGGAAAACTTCGACTTTTGAGAAAGGGGGTTCGAAGTCTGCGACTTGCGTCGGAATTGTCCCCCTCCCCCCTGCGGGGGGGGCGGACAATTCCTAGCGCTTCCCTCACGGGTTTGCCCCCCCCCCGTAGGGGGGCAAATTAAGCGACCTCTGCGGCAGGACCCGTGAGGGCAGCGCTCCGTACCCGTGAGAGATGCGACCTTCGCACTGAAGCGGACCCGTGAGGGATGCGACCTTCGCACTAAAGCGTAATATGCGACCTTCGCACTAAAGCTTAATAAGCGACCTCTGTCGGAATTCGCCCCCCGTAGGGTCGCAATCGCGAATTCCTAGCGCCTCCCTGACGGGTTTGCCCCCCCCCTACGGGGGGAGGCACGCAAACCCGTCAGGGAGGCGACCTAGCAGGATAGTCTCCCCCCTGCGGGGGGACGGACTATTAGCCTTTTAAAGTGTGTCCCTTTTTTTTTCATTATTACCTGGGAGGTTCCGCGCCAAACAATCGACTTTGCTTTTCTGGGCGGAGCTGTTAGCCCAAACATTTCAAACTTGACGTAGAGGAGAAAGCTACACCCTTCAAAAGTTCCAATTGGGGAAGCGCTGACCTTTGTACTGTGATAAGCGTTAATAAATATCAAACTAAGTACTAAGCAAGCGAGGCACTAAAATTGGAATCATGTACAAAAAACAATTTAGCATACGAGATATATAAATGACTTATAATTTATTATGTAATCTATACTCTGCTAAACCTATAGCATAAAGTCATACTTTAAACCATTCAATATATGTAATATATTAAGATTCATAGCTGACGAGGTTGTACCTTATGTAAAGATTTAAAGACGTACCCCTTTCAATTTTTTTTTTTTTATAAAAAAATCTTTTATTTAAATGAGTGACAATAATCAAATTTGAATTGTATCTGTTATAGCATAGTTCGATTGAAATCGAATATACAAACATACTCATATCACAAAGTCGAAGTTTTCCCCCCCTTATATCCGCGGGGGGAAAATCTTTAGGTCCGCTCGCAGAGCGGAGCTCTACGAGCGAACCTAGACTCGCGACTAGCGAGGCTAGTTCGCTCGTACGAGATTATCGAATAAATTTATATATAAATTTATAGCGGAGCGGTCAGTAAAGAAAAACAAATAGTTTGCAAAACACATCTGAGGCATAATTTATTATTAACTTATTCGTGGTAGTACAATTAACACCCCGACTTGCCCTAAATTTAGGTAAAGTCGGGGTGTTAATAGTAGCTGACGTGTTTAGCACGTCAGCTACAATGTATAATTTATATATTATACAGTAGAAAGTAGTCTTTTAAATGCCTATTAGAAGACTTTAAGTTAAACTATGCATTCTTGCCGGGCAATAAGCAACCGCTTTATAAAAGCGTTAATTTTAAAATCTATTATATAGAGTACCTAAAGCAAATCAGCTTTTTTGGAGAACTATTTTGAATAGTAACTTCCATGATTTAATTCACCAACTTCATTCAAAAAAGAATTGAAATTTCAATGTAAAGTCTGTTCATTCTTTTTTGATTTTCCTTTTCTATTAAAAAGTAATTTTTTGAGTTTATATCTTCTCGTAAGTGGTAGGATTTGTCCTGAGGACAAATCCTACCACTTACGCGACCTCAACAAGGAGCGCCCCTGACGGGGTTGTAGGTCCCCCTCCCATTTATATGGGGTCTCCTGCCCTCCCTCCTACGGGGGACCCCCTCACGGGGTCGAAGGGACCCTGACGGGTCCCTTCGAGCAACTCGCAGATCTTCGAACCCCCTTTATCAAAAGGGGGTTCGAAGTCTGCGACTTGCGTCGGAATTGTCCCCCTCCCCCCTGCGGGGGGGGCGGACAATTCCTAGCGCTTCCCTCACGGGTTTGCCCCCCCCCTACGGGGGGAGGGACGCAAACCCGTGAGGGATGCGACCTACGCTGACGCTTCGCACCGTTTTTAAACGACAAGGTTACGATTATAACTTGTGTGGGGACGTGTAGTACCACCACAGCGTTTAAGCCTTTTGCAAGTGCCCCCCCTTTGGGGGAAGAACTTGCAAAAACCGGTCACGCTACAAGGGACCGTAGTATAAACTGTATAAATTTTGTATAGGCTTTTGCTTTTTGCTTTATCCTTTTATCCTGTTTATGAATTGACAGTAAATTTAGAGAAAGTCGTAATTTACAATGTTTGATTTTTTTGATTTTAAGTTTGGTTATTATTCGTACAAAGTGTGATTTTGGGGAGGTGTTACCTTGTTCAAGCTTCCCTCGTGTCTAAGCAGTTGCTCATACTGTGCTAATGCACGTCCCAAAGCTTTAAGAGCTTATTAACTAAATAGCCTTTTCATTTAATGTGGGAAGGCGGAATTTTAAGGCGGCGCTCATATTTGTCGTTTGAAGCGTCCCTCACGGGTTGGGTAGGATTTGTCCCCCCCCTAAGGGGGGACAAATCCTACCCAACCCGTGAGGGACGCCGGCGGATTGATCCTCCCCGAAGGGGGAACCCTTCCGACCCAACCCGTGAGGGACGCGTCATTATAAAAATCAGAGCATCGCCCGTCCGAATTGCTCCGTACCTCCGGTCCTGGTCCATTACTAGCGGAAGTAACACGGGCGGGGGACCCTCAGCCCTTCGCACGATTACAATCGCGGGCCCCCTTTCATAAAAGGGGCACATTCATGAATATTTTTTAGTGCACATTCATTATATATAATGAAATTCTTTTATCGAATAAAATTCTATTGACGATGTTTTATACGAAAACATCGTCGATCCCTCCCCCCCGCGGATATAAGGGGGGGGGAAATTCCTTTATAAAGGAATTTTGTTACGGTATAGAATTTTCTTTAGGTCCGCTCTCCCCCCGTAGGGGGGTCCCCGTGAGGGGGTCGCTTACCCCCCCTTCGGGGAGGGACGCTAAAGCGTAATAAGCGCTCGGATTTTTGCCCCGTGAGGGACGCAAAAATCCGACACTAGGATTTTTGCGTCCGTCCGAGCGAATAGCCCCGCTATTCGCGAGGCTAGGTTCGCTCGGAGAGTCGGAATTGGCGTACGCCAATTCCGAGCGCATAAATTGCCCCGTGAGGGACGCAATTTATGCGACCTTCGTCGGATTTTTGCGGACGCAAAAATCCTAGTGTCGGATTTTTGCGTCCCTCACGGGGCAAAAATCCGAGCGCTTATTACGCTTTAGTGCGAAGCTTCAGCGTAGGTCGCATAATTTGCGTACGCAAATTATGCGCTAGGAATTCGCGATCGTGATCGCGAATTCCGACTGAGCGCTTCGCAGAGCGCAAGCGCTCCGTAATAAGCGACCTTATTACGCTTTAGTGCGAAGGTCGCATATTCCGCTGAAGCGGAATATGCGCTAGGATTTGTCCGCGGACAAATCCGACTTCAGCGTAGGTCGCATAATTTGCGTCCCTCACGGGGCAAATTATGCGCTAGGAATTCGCGATCGTGATCGCGAATTCCGACTGAGCGCTTCGCAGAGCGCAAGCGCTCCGTAATAAGCGACCTTATTACGCTTTAGTGCGAAGGTCGCATATTCCGCTGAAGCGGAATATGCGCTAGGATTTGTCCGCGGACAAATCCGACTTCAGCGTAGGTCGCATAATTTGCGTCCCTCACGGGGCAAATTATGCGCTAGGAATTCGCGATCGTGATCGCGAATTCCGACTGAGCGCTTCGCAGAGCGCAAGTCGCAGACTTCGAACCCCCTTTTGAGAAAGGGGGTTCGAAGATCTGCGAGTTGCTCGAAGGGATTTACGCGCCTGACGCGTAAATCCCTTCGACAAGCGCTCCGTAATAAGCGACCTTATTACGCGCCGCCCCAGCGTCCCTCACGGGTAAGCGACCCCCTCACGGGGCGGGATATGGGCAAGAGAGCGAACCTACAAAAATCCGACGGAGGACGCGTCCCCCGCCAGGGGCGGGGGACGCGCTCGTAATTGGCGTCCCTCACGGGGCGTCGTAATTGGCGTACGCCAACCCGTCCCGCCAGGGGCGGGGGACGCCGGCGGACCCGTCCCGCCAGGGGCGGGGGAGGCCCCCGTCCCGCCAGGGGCGGGGGAGGCCAAATCCGACCCAATTCCTACTCTACGAGCGAACCTACCCCCCCTATATATATAAGGGGGGGAGCGACGATCCCCTATATATATAAGGGGATCGTTCGCTCGTAGAGCTCCGCTCTGCGATAAAACTCGAATGTTTTCCCCCCGCGGATATAAGGGGGGGAAAAATTCGAGTTTTTATAATTGTTTTATAAAATTTATATTGTGCGACACACTACCTATAGGGAGGCTTAGCACTCTACTTTTTGGATATAGGGTTTCCAGCCCAGGGGTTTGCCCCATTCAAAAAAGGGGCGCATTTTTAACTTAATTCAATTAAAGTTAAATCATGGAATAAAATTCTATAGAATTTTATGTTCTCGCCTATATATATATATAAGGGGGAAAAACTCGTACTCGCGAATAGACTGGGAGCGCCCCTCACGGGGTCGAAGGGACCCCCCCCCTATATATACTATATATATAAGGGGGGAGGGACGCTCCGAGTCTATTCGCGAGTACGAGTTTATCGAATAAATTGAATATTCAATTTATTCGATAAAGATTTTAATGTATTTTATTTAAGGAAAACTCATTAAACTAGTCATTTCTGTTAATGACTTTGTTTGATATGGTCCCTTAATAAATTTTGATTGGCTAGTTAGATCCGTACGAGCGGACCCCTCACGGGACCCGCCGGTACCGGCGGACGGAGTCTCGTCCTCGCGGCGTTCCGAGCTTACGATTCTATTTTCCCCGTAATTTTTCATCTCTTGCCCTTGCGGTTTTTTTAAAATTTCTTCTCCTAAAGGATAAGTGTTAGGATTTGTAGTATTATAACGAAATAATCCAATATCAAGACATAAAGCTTGAAGCTCACATATTAAAACTTTAAAAGCTTCAGGGGTACCAATTGTAAGATCTTTATTTAATATTAAATTTGACCATAAAGTCATTCTTCCAGTTAAATCATCAGATTTAACTGTTAACATTTCTAATAAAGTAAAAGCAGCACCATAACCTTCCAAAGCCCAAACCTCCATTTCACCTAAACGTTGTCCACCTTGTTTAGAACGTCCACGTAAAGGCTGTTGAGTAACAAGTGAATAGGGACCTGTAGAACGCATATGAATTTTATCATCGACCATATGAACTAATCTTAACATATAAGCTTGTCCAACTGTTACGGGTTGATGATAACAATCTCCAGTACGGCCATCAAATAATCGTATTTTACCGGGATATTCAGGATTAAATAACCATTTAAAACCAGTTTTACAACGTGCTTCATACAATTTATTGAATACAAAGCTTCGTGAAGCTTCAGGTCCATAAATTTCGTCAAATGAAAAAATTTTATAATGTTCACCCAAATACTTACCGGCTAATCCTAATAAACATTCATAAATTTGTCCCACGTTCATACGTGAGGGTACACCTAATGGATTTAAAACCATATCTATGGGTGTACCGTCCGGTAAAAAAGGCATATCTTGAATAGGTAGAATTTGAGAAACAATGCCTTTATTACCATGACGACCCGACATTTTATCACCTACTTGTATTTTACGTTTTTCGGCTAAATAAATATGAATAGTTTCAATATCTTTAATGGATTGACTAGAATAAAGTTTTTGCAGCGAAGTGGACGGTGTGCCCATTTCACCGCTAACGGTAAACATCACATTTTTTTTAAACGTAAGCGCCAGCGCGCTAAGGGGACGCTTACCATTAACCAAAGGGGAAGAAGCGGAACCGCTTAAGGGGCCGTAGGCCCCCCCCTTTGCGGAGGGGGCCCGGCCGCTGGTAAGTTTTTTCATTATTTTTGAATGTTGTACTTGACCATTAACGTCTTTTTCAAGAGTGCGAATTACACAGGGAACCTTGTGTCGCTTAAACATTTGTCGGATTTGTCCTCCCCTTATAGATACCCTAGATATAGGGGGGGACAATTCCGACCGCGTAATTCTCACGGGTTGGCGTCCGCCAACCCCCCCCCTTATATCTATAAGGGGGGAGGGACGTCGTACGCCCAATGGCGACTGTTCTGTGCGAAGCCCGGCAGGGCTTCGCACACCCGCTCCTACAAAAAATCCAACGGAGCGCTTCGCTGCCGCCCTCACGGGCCCCCTGCAGGGGGGAGGTCCACCCACAGACCCGCCGGGGACGGGGGAGCTAGGCGCTCCGGACTCGCGTGTCGCGTCCCCTAGGATAGGGGACCTCCCCCCGGCAGGGGGGGGTCCCCCTGCAGGCCCGCCGGGGGCGGTAAAGCGAGCCATAGTAACAAACATTTTGTTACCTGGGGACTCGACTTTTTGTTTGAAAACGTCGACGGAGTTTTTCTTTTTTTTGTGTGCTGCCTTCGGTAAGCCCGGGCGGGGCCGCTCGTCAGTTTTCCTCACGGGTTGGCGTCCGCCAACCCGTGAGGGACGGGTTTTCATTTTCTTGGCGGCCGGGCTTCGCACAAATGGTGATGTATAAGATGCTCCCTTATCCACCCGCAGGGTGGACCCGTGAGGGGGGCGTGAACTAAGCACGACGCTACCTGGTTTAACAAAAATTTTAATATCTATAACTTTTGCTTTTATACCTTTTGGCGCACGTAAAGAACTATCACGATACGGGCGTATTTGTTTATCTAAAATTGTATATAATAGTTTTTGATATGGTGTAAATTCTTTTTTATTTATGGGGGTAATCTTACCGACTAAAATATCACCCTCTTCAATTATAGAGCCTATTTTAACAATACCAAAAGAATCTAAATGAAAGATTTCTTCGGGTGCAACATCAGGAATATCACGGGTTATTTCTTCATAACGTGTTGGTTTTATTTGAGCTAGTGAGGACTTCGCGCCTACTTTAGCTTTTGAAGTTTTTCGTGTTTCTGACGTGCTAAGACCGGCAGCGGCCGCCCTCACGGGCTCCCCCGGGGACTTTGTGCCGGGAACCCCAACCCTACCCTTTGGGGTAGGTACCGGGGAAGGAAAACGCGGAAGATTTTCAATTTCATAACGTTCAATATGAACTGATGTGAATAAATCGTCACTTACTAAACGTTCACTTATTAAGATAGCATCTTCAAAATTATAACCTTCCCATGGCATATAAGCAATAAAAATATTTTGACCTAATGATAATTCACCTCCTACACTATTTGCACAATCTGTTAAAAAATCGCCTGATTGAACCCAATCACCCTCAAAAACAGATGGTTTATGTGTTAAGCATGTATCTTGATTCGAACGGTGAAATGTTTCTAATTTATATTCGGTAGCGGCTGGCGTGCGTAGCTCGCCAGTAGGATGTTTCAATCCCTTAAAAGAGGGTTCATACATCCTATTCTCATTCACGGGTTGAAAGAAAACGTCGTTTTCTCCACCCTCATATACCCCATATATATGGGGGTGGATGACAGGGCTAACCGTCCCCCCCATATTTATGGGGGGGGGGAGCACCCGTTTTGTTCCCCCCATATTTATGGCGCGCGATTCAAGACCTCGCGTGGTTAGTGCAGAAAACATTCCGTTATAAATATTTCCTTCCCTTACCAAACGAGATAACTCAAGTTTCGACTCTAGTGCGCTTGTGTACCCATGTTGCGAGTGCTTAGCATCACGTCTTGTCAACATATTTAAACTACGAGTCCTCGACGAGTCTCGGTATCGGATCGGTCCGTGACTTGTAGTGGACTTTTTTTTGAAAAACGTCGAGTCCCCCGTTACTCTCACGGGTATCCCCCCTACGGGGGGTCGAGGTCGCCTAATGGCCGTAAGGCAATTAGGCGGTAGTCTAATTGCCTTACGGCCATTAGACGCTCGGATTTGTCGTTTGACAAATCCTACTTGGAATGGGCGTACGCCCATTCCTACCCTTCGCACACGGCTCCCTATGTGTGGGGCCGTGTGCGAAGCGTAGGCGGAGGTCGCAGAATTTGTTAACGTGGAAGATGCATAAGCATAAGGTTTTATATGTAAAGGTACCTTGTTAAAAGGTGTTTCTTTTATTAAATTAGGAAAAAACATATTAGACAAATTTTTTAACCTATTAAAATTTTTAGTGTTTTTGTCCCCATCACACAGAAGAAATCCTTTTTTATTCATTATTTTTTCTGCTTAATAAAGTTTGTTTATTCTCAAATAATATTTAAATAAATACCAGTGGGTTTTCAAAAATTTGTTAAAAGTCGAAGTTTTCCCCCCAAAGGGGAAAAATCTTTATCGAATAAATTTCTATTGACGATGTTTTATAGGTCCCCCTCCCTTATATATGAGGTCTCCTGCCCTCCTCACGGGCCCCCGTAGGGGGGTCCCCGTGAGGGGGTCGCTTACCCCCCCCGCAGGGGGGAGGGACGCTTTAGTGCGAAGCGTCAGGTCCCTCCCCCCTGCGGGGGGGGGGTAAGCGAGTACGAGTTGTTCCCCCCTTATATCCGCGGGGATAAAATCTTCGACTATTTTTTCCCTTTGTGGGTAAAATCTTATAGTATTTCCCCCCGCGGATATAAGGGGGAAAATACAATTCTATTGACGATGTTTTCCTATATATATAAGAAAACATCGTCGATCCCGTCCCCCCTCGGATATAAGGGGGGACAATTTACTATATATAGTAATTTTGGCAAGGTATAGAATTTTCTTCGATAAAATTACATTTTAACCTACACAGGGAATATATTACGTTTTTTAACTGTGGCTCACCTCCCTGGAAGAGGTAAGCACTTAATATATGTTCTATGTTCTATGTTCTATGTTCTATGTTCTATGTTCTATGTTCTATGTTTAGAAAGTGTATTTTCATGTTAAGGCACTCTGTTTTTTGTGGTGCTAAGTGCAAAGGGTAACCTTGGATTAGCGCTTCGAATAAATAGCGAAAATGGTGTTAGTAGGACCAATCCACGAGCGTAATTGGAGAACGTACCTTAATTGTGCAGGAGGGGGGGGTGTGGCCGTGCGGTGGATTTAGCCCCCGTGAGGGCGGCACCGTAATTGGGTCGGACCCCCCCCGCAGGGGGGAGGCCCGTCAGGGCGGCTTACAGACAAATCCGACCCAATTACGATCCTAAAGCCAACCCGTCCCGCCAGGGGCGGGGGAGGGCGGCTTACAGACAAATCCTACCCAATTACGATACTAAAGCCAACCCGTCCCGCCAGGGGCGGGGGAGGCGCCCTGACGGGCCTCTGAAACAAAAATTTTTTTAGCGCTAACATAAGTTACTAAACCACTATATTTGGCTTGTATAACATGACCAGAATCACTAACAGCTCTACCTTCTAATCCTGTCCCAACAATGGGACGTTCATGGCGAATTAAAGGCACAGCTTGTCTTTGCATATTTGAACCCATTAAAGCACGGTTAGCATCATCATGCTCTAAAAAAGGTATTAATGACGCAGCAATTGAAATCATTTGTAAAGGGGATACTCCAATGTATTGAACAGATGTGCGCGAAATTTTTGTGAAAGTTTCAGCAATACGAGCAGGAATCATAGCTTTAGGTAAAAAACCTATAGGAGACACAAATAAATCCGCGGCGGCCAATTTTATTTTTTCTTCTTGTTCAGCATTTAAATAATACATACCTGTATTTTTTTGAACTTGACCTTTATAAACTTTATAAAAAGGACTTTCAAGTATGCCAGAGGAATTGACCCTAGCGTATGTTGTCATAGAATTAACTAAACCAGTATTTTTCCCTTCGGGTGTTTCAATTGGACATATACGACCATAATGTGTAGGATGTATACCCCTTATAGCTAAAGTAGCTGTATCACGAGTAACACCACCAGGACCCATTGAACTTAAACGACGTTTATGAGTTAATTCAGCTAATGGATTAATTTGATCCATAAATTGAGACAACGGACTTGTACCAAAAAATTCACGTATAGCACTATTAAAAGCTTTATTATTTATAATAGAAGAAATAGAAGATGTTAAACTTATTGTTTGTGGATTATACGTCTTTGTTGACATCACAGTAGAGGCATCGCTTACCGGTGGCTTTTTCAAGTATGAGCGGATTTGTGAGTCTCGCCCGCTCGAAGAATTCCCACGGTTAACGAGGTATGGGCTATTAGTTTTTCCCGTAGAAAGCGAATTCAGATTAGAATCTGATCGTATATCATCTAGCGCCGCCCGTGAGGGCGCCCCATATATATGGGAGCTGCCCGTGAGGGCGCCCCCTCTAATTGGTTTTGACCGTGTATTAGCACGTGAAGAGAACTCAATGTTGTTTAATTCTTTATGTTTACCTTCTAACATGTTTTCATTATAACGTATAAATTTTTCTAATCTTACAAGCCCCACACCTATTTGAATCTGTATTAATTCTCCCGAAGTTCTTACTCTACGATTTTTTAAATGGTCAATATCATCTGTATTAAAAATGCCTTTTTCAACTTTTATTAAATAATCGGTAGCATATAATACATCAAGCCCAGTTAAAGTTAACTGTTGAGATTCTATAGTTAACCCTAATTTTTTATTAAACGCTATTCTACCTTGTTTTCCTAAATCATATGAACGTGGATTCATAAAACGATTATAGAGCCATTGACGCCCTAATTCAGTCACATTTTTGACTGCCGGACGTTCTTCTCCTGTAGGAGGGACGGACGTTGTTCCTCCTAATGTTATAGGTCTTTTATTTGAACTTTCTTGATTAGTATCAGTTGCATCTTTAAGTGTCGACTTAGTGCTCCCCCCCCCCATATTTATGGGGGGGACGGTCCCCCCCCTTCGGGGGAGAGGGCGCCCGGGCCCTTTTGTTTGGGTGCTTATATCCGCCGTAGCTGGTAACGTAGGCGCGTAATTTGTGTCCGAAGCCCGCGCGGGTACGGAACGCGAGCTTCGTTCAGTAAGTCCACCTGCAGTCTTATTTTTTGAGTGAAGAAGTGTGTATATAGCTTGCCAAGCTTCAGGCGTATTTTTTAAATAGGGATAATTTTGTTTTTTTGAATTTGTGGCGGCGGCCGGGCTTCGCACTTTTTTTGAAGGCATATCCAGCTCGTCCATCAGATCGGACGAGCCTCCCGACTCCGGACCCGTGAGGGCGCCTGGCTTCTGCACGGCGCTATAAATAGAGGGCCGTGCAGAACCAGTTATGGCGCCCTCCCCCCTTATAGATATAAGGGGGGGGGCGAGGCGCTCGATCGTATTTTTATTGAGCCCCTCGGTACCACCCTGCAAATTGACCCCCCCTATAAGGGAAGGCGCCCTCCCCCCTACGGGGGGGGGCGACCCGTGAGGGAGGCTAGGCTCGTCCCCGTAAGGGCGGCTACGCGCAATTGCATTCTTTTCTCCAATATTATTATTATTTGTTTTTTTTTTTGTTTTAGGCTGACGAGCTTCCCCTTTTAGTTGATTTCTATCCAAATTGCCCAACAATTTTTGAGGATCCATTATAGATTTCAATATAACTTTTTCCGACAATCCCATAGCTAATAAAAACCAATAGATAGGAATCTTAGGTCCTTTTTTCATTTGTGCCCATATATTTTTTTCCTTATCCATTTCAATACGTAACCAAGAGCCTCGCATACAAATTAAATCGCAATAAAAACGTCTATATAAATTAACCGGTTGTAAGGCAGAACCTTCTTCGTTTTGATTCAAAGAATCATCTTCTGGATTACTTGACATAGAGCCGACCTCACGGGGGCGATCTTCATAATTTTCGTATATTTTTTGTTGGTAATAAATACCTGGACTACGCAATATTTGATTAACAATAACACGTGCAGCACCATTCAAAATAAAGTGACCACGCTTTGTCATTAAAGGTATATTACCTATATAAACCCATTTTAGTATAATTTTTCTATGTTTCTTATTTGTTATTTGTACTGGTACAAATAATTTACTGGTGTAACTTTTATTTTTGAAAATGGCTTCATGTGGTTTATATTCAGGTCGTGTTAATATATAATATTCAGGATAGAAAAAAAATGAATAATCTTTTTTTCCATTTGTGATTGGATTTCTTTTTGCAAATTCTTCTATTAGACCTTTTTCTAAAAGTTCAAAAAAACTTTGCCTTTGGACAGTAACAAAATCCGAGAGGAAATATCTATTAATTGCCATAATTAGTTTTTTTCTTTATTTATATTTGTGTGTGTGTTTTTTTTTTTCAATCAATCTATTGAATACAAACTCTTCGCGTTACTAACGTGCTACGCAGCGCTTGACGTCGTTTTTGTCCCCGTGCGGGGGACATGAGTCCGAGTGGGTCCGCTCGTAAAGTCGTAATTGGCGAAGATCCATTACGATATAGGTAATTGTGTTAGTCGCTTCCCTCACGGGTTGGGTCGGATTTGTGTCGGAATTGTCCCCCTCACGGGCGGGGACAAGACAATTCCGACGCAAGTCGCAGACTTGAACCCCCTTTTGACGTATATATAAGGGGGTTCAAGTCTGCGAGTTGCTTCCAGGACGGCCTCCCTCCCCCCGTAGGGGGGGGGGGAGGTAAAAATTCGTGTCGGGGGCCGTCCTGCACAAATCCGAGCCAAATACAGATAGCAGAGCGCCTCCCTGAATGGTTGCCTTAAGGCAACCCGTGAGGGAAGCGACCACCTCCCTGACGGGTTGCTGTAAGGCAGGCCGTTAGGGAGGCCGTTAGGCAGGCCGTTAGGCAGGCCGTTAGGCAGGCCGTTAGGCAGGCCGTTAGGCAGGCCGTTAGGCAGGCCGTTAGGCAGGCCGTTAGGCAGGCGACCTCCAGAACAAATCCAACCGACACTTTGTACTTTTTTCTATTTTTATTCAATTTATCTGCGAAGATTTCTCTTAAACTAAAATAAGGTTTATTAAACTTACTGGGCGGTGGATCACTTTACCCTCGGGCACCGCACTTTAATTAAAAAATTTTTGACTTTAGTTGCTCTATAAAAATACCTTGATTTCACTTTTATCTAATACTATTATAAACTCATAATAACTATTATATAATGCACCACCAAATTTATTAATAGTAAAGTTTTTAAAGAATCAACTTGCTCAAACTTATATAGGTTATTTAAATAGGGTTTAATACTCTGATAAAACTCGTACTAGCGAATAGACTCGGAGCGCCCCTCACGGGGTCCTGTCCCGAAGGGACCCGTGAGGGGAACTCGCAGATCTTCGACCCCCCTTTTATCGAATATTTTCAATATCAAAGTCGAAGTTTTCAATATCCCTACAGGATATTGAAATATATTAGAGTTTCTCGGATATTTTATCCCCGAAGGGGATAAAATTCGACTTTTGAGAAAGGGGGTTCTGAAGTCTGCGACTTGTGTCGGAATTGTCCGCCTCCCCCCTGCGGGGGGGGGCGGAGAATTCCGAGCGCTTCCCTCACGGGTTGGGTCGGATTTCGCCTCCCTGACGGGTTGACCCGTGAGGGAGGCGAAATCCGTAGGTCAGCTCTCCTGCCCTCCCCCCTACGGGGGGTCGAGGTCGCTTATTACGCTAAAGCGTAATAAGGTAGCCTATTACGGAGCGCTTGTGTCGGAATTGGCCCCCTCCCCCCTCACGGGTCTCCTGCCCTCCCCCCTACGGGGGGTCGAGGTCGCTTACCCGTGAGGGACGCTGGGGCGGCGCGTAATAAGGTCGCTTCCCTCACGGGTACGGAGCGCTTGTCGAAGGGATTTTCGCGTCAGGCGCGAAAATCCCTTCGAGTGCGAGCGAACTAGCCTCGCTAGTCGCTCCCCCCCTTCGGGGGGGTAGGTTCGCTCGCAGAGTCGGAATTGGCGCACGCCAATTCCGAGCGCATAAATTGCGTCCCTCACGGGGCAATTTATGCGACCTCCGTCGGATTTTTGCGTCCGCAAAAATCCTAGCGTCGGATTTTTGCGTCCGCAAAAATCCTAGCGCTTATTACGCTAAAGCGTAATAAGCGACCTTATTACGCTTTAGCGTAATAAGCGACCTCGACCCCCCGTAGGGGGGAGGGCAGGAGAGCGGACCTACAACTCGCAGATCTTCGAACCCCCTTTCTCAAAAGGGGGTTCGAAGTCTGCGACTTGCGTCGGAATTGTCCGCCTCCCCCCTGCGGGGGGGGGGCGGACAATTCCTAGCGCTTCCCTCACGGGTTTGCGTCCCTCCCCCCTACGGGGGGGGGCAAATTAAGCGACCTCTGCGAAGCGCTGAGTCGTAATTCGCGATCGCGACCCTCACGGGGCGAATTCCTAGCGCATCCCTCACGGGTTTGCGTGCCTCCCCCCTACGGGGGGGGCAAACCCGTGAGGGATGCGACCTACGCTGAAGTCGGATTTGTCGGCGGACAAATCCTAGCGCATCCCTCACGGGTCCGCTGAAGCGGAATATGCGACCTTCGCACTAAAGCGTCCCTCACGGGTAAGCGCTCGGATTTTTGTAGGTCCGCTCTCCGAGCGAACCTAGCCTCGCGAATAGCGGGGCTATTCGCTCGGACGGATGCAAAAATCCTAGCGTCGGATTTTTGCGTCCGCAAAAATCCTAGCGCTTATTACGCTTTAGCGTAATAAGCGACCTTATTACGCTTTAGCTTAATAAGCGACCTTATTACGCTTTAGCTTAATAAGCGACCTTATTACGCTTTAGCGTAATAAGCGACCTTATTACGCTTTAGCGTAATAAGCGACCTTATTACGCGCCGCCCCAGCGTCCCTCACGGGTAAGCGACCCCCTCACGGGGCGGGATATGGGCAAGAGAGCGAACCTACAAAAATCCGACGGAGGACGCGTCCCTGACGGGTTTGCCCCGTGAGGGACGCAAACCCGTCCCGCCAGGGGCGGGGGACGCGCTCGGAATTGGCGTATGCAGCGTAATTGGGTCGGATTGCGCCTAATATATTAGGCGAAATACGTAGGTCCCCCTCACGGGTCCCTTATATAAGGGACCCGTGAGGGGGACCTAAAGATTTTTAAAAATGGAAGATATTTAAAACTTCGATTTTTCTACTCGATTACTATTTAGTAATCGTAGTGTAAATAACATTTCTTATAATATGTTATGATTGTTAATAACAGGTTAAGATTTTTATAACCTTATCTTTTTTCGCGGTAACAAAGTCGAATAATTTTATTAACGTCCGTCCCTCCGCAGGGGGAGACGACCTCTGTTAGCAGAGGTCGCTCATTACGCTAAAGCGTAATGAGCGACCTCGACCCCCCGTAGGGGGGAGGCAGGAGACCCATGAGGGGGACCTACTAAAATTCGACGGACGAGACTCCCGAGTCCGCTCATAATAAATTTATTCGATAAAGTTACCGCGAGAAAAACTCTCCGCCCTATATTTAACCTCTCCCTACGGGGAGAGGTTAAATATAGGGCGGAGAGTTTTTCTAATGTACCTCTTAGGTAACCCCTCACACCCTTCGGTGGTAGAGCGCTCCCGCTGTCACCCATTTTAGGAGGGATAAGGAGGATCCCTCGGCACACACAACCGCTAATCCCTTCAGCGCTTCTACTTGAACAACCTTTTTTTTCTATTCTATTATTTTGCGTTTGTATCCTCCCGCAAAGGGTCCGTATATTACGGTTAAGCATTGAAAAAAAAAAAGAAAAGCGACTTTTTACTTTTATCGAATAAAATTCTATACCGTGACAAAAGTCCTATATATAGGAATTTTGTCACGGGATCTACGCTGTTTTCGTGTACTCGCGACGATCCCCTTAGGGGATCGGCGCGAGTCTAGGTTTGCGAGTAGAGTCGGAATTGGGTCGGATTTGGCCGTAGGCCAAATCCGCCGGCGTCCCTCACGGGTTGGCGCCCCTCACGGGGCCAATTACGACGCATACGCCAATTCCGAGCGCGTCCCCCGCCCCTGGCGGGACGGGTTTGCGTCCCTCACGGGGCAAACCCGTCAGGGACGCGTCCTCCGTCGGATTTTTGCGTTCGCAAAAATCCTAGTGTCGGATTTTTGCGTTCGCAAAAATCCTAGTGTCGGATTTTTGCGTTCGCAAAAATCCGAGCGCTTATTACGCTTTAGTGCGAAGGTCGCATCCCTCACGGGTCCGCTTCAGCGGACCCGTGAGGGATGCGCTAGGATTTGTCCGCGGACAAATCCGACTTCAGGTCGCTTATTACGCTAAAGCGTAATAAGCGCTAGGATTTATGTAGGTCCGCTCTAAGAGCGGACCTACAAAAATCCGACGTAGGTCGCATAATTTGCGTACGCAAACCCGTGAGGGATGCGCTAGGAATTCGCGATCGCGAATTCCGACTGAGCGCTTCGCAGAGCGCAAGTCGCAGACTTCGAACCCCCTTTTGATAAAGGGGGTTCGAAGATCTGCGAGTTGTAGGTCCGCTCGCAGAGGTCGCTTATTACGCTTTAGCGTAATAAGCGCTAGGATTTTTGCGTCCGCAAAAATCCGACGGAGCTCTGCGAGCGAACCTACCCCCCCGAAGGGGGGGAGCGACTAGCGAGGCTAGTTCGCTCGCACTCGAAGGGATTTTCGCGCCTGACGCGAAAATCCCTTCGACAAGCGCTCCGTAATAAGCGACCTTATTACGCTTTAGCGTAATAAGCGACCTCGACCCCCCTACGGGGGGAGAGCGGACATATAAAACATCGTCAATTGAATTTTATGTAGGTCCCCCTCACGGGTCTCCTGCCCTCCCCCGTAGGGGGGAGGGCAGGAGACCCGTGAGGGGGACCTACATATTTTAATAAAGCGCGCGCCTTTATATTTACTTATAATTAAAGGGTGTGGTAAGAAACCTTTCACACCACTATATTAAATTATGCATCATATAAATGATTAATTTTTATATACCCTATTAAATATAGAAAAATATAAATCGATATATATTTTTCCCACGAGTGTAAACGTTGTACTAGGACGTATAATTAGTCCAGTACTAGCAGACTCGCCTGTATTGTCAGCTCGGATCGCTCGAGCGGGCTATAGCCAAAACCGCTGGCCTAATTGTCCAGTAAGGTCCCCCTGACGGGTATTAACTCACCCCTCCCTCCGGGGGGAGGGGTGAGTCGTCCAGGACAATAACGCTCCATAATAATTATGACGCTTGCGCTACGTGACTTGCGAGTCACGTACAGGACTTCACACGAACCGCTGCTTTTAGGCTTACATTGACAAACTTTGAGCGCTTGCGCTCGGTAGGAATTGGCGTACGCCAATTTATAGCGCCTAATTTGTGGGATTTGTGGGATTTGTGGGATTTGTGGGATTTGTGGGATTTGTGGGATTTGTCGGATTTGTCCCCCCTTAGAGGAGGCCAACCCGTGAGGGACGCGCGCGTCACCCGTGAGGGTGGCTCCTACCCCCATATATATGGGACGCTACATACGCAAATTAGGCAGCCTCCCCTACGAAGGAGAAGCGCTCGGCTACGCATAATGGTTCAACAGAATTGAAAATTGAATAGTGCGGTGTGTTGCTACATCAAGGGTTTAGCCTACTAGACGTGGCAATCTCATATCTTTAAAAAATAGATATAGATCAATGTTTTTAAAGTTTGGAATAAGAGAAAACTATTTAATAGTAATTGTTCTTCAATAACGTTAAATATCTTTTTTGTAGTTTAGTTTATACTGCGGTAGCACCTCCTCTTGGAGGAGGTGCTACCGCAGAGGACTTAAAGACCTTAAGAGTGCGGTGCGTCCTCGGAGATCGCTTAATGGGGAAAGCCTATTAAGCTTGGCGCGTAACCCCTTCAGGGTCAGCGCTTACCAGCCCCGTTCGGTCTGGACGGTACCAGGACGGCCCTTTAAATAGAGGACCGTCCTGAAGCTCAACTATCTTCTCCTATTAGTTAATGCAAACGAGCGCTTCCCTGAGGTCGTGTTATTGTCCAGGATGGGCCCCCTTACACGTATTGACCCCCCCTCAGGGGGCCATCCTGAACAATTAAGGTGCCCCTCACGGGTCGCCTCCCCCGCCCCTGGCGGGACGGGTAAGCGACCTTCTGACAAATCAGACTAAGCACAAGCACCCCCGGACAATAATTTAAAATCTATTTTAAATCAACGTTATTCTCTTATTCTCTTTTTCATTCAAACTTTAGCATTATGACTACAAGAAAATCAGCTGAAGCTGTTACATATCCTATTTTTACTGTACGTTGGTTAGCTATTCACGCAATTGCAGTTCCTACAATTTTCTTTTTAGGAGCTATTACAGCTATGCAATTTATTCAACGTTAATTAACTTTATCGAATAAATTTAGGATTAAATTTATTCGATAAACTCGTAATCGCTAATAGACTCGGAGCGCCCCTCACGGGGTCCTGTCCCGAAGGGACCCGTGAGGGGAACTCGCAGATCCCCTCACGGGCGACCCCCCTTTTCTCGTACGAGCGAACTAGCCTCGCTAGTAGCTCCCCCCCTTCGGGGGGGTAGGTTCGCTCGTAGAGTCGGACCCGTGAGGGTGGCATATGCGTCGTAATTGGCCCCGTGAGGGGCGCCAACCCGTGAGGGACGCCGGCGGACCCGTGAGGGAGGCCCCCGTCCCGCCAGGGGCGGGGGAGGCCAAATCCGACCCAATTCCGAGCGCGTCCCTCACGGGTTTGCGTACGCAAATTACGCGTCCTCCGTCGGATTTTTGTAGGTTCGCTCTCCCCCCGTAGGGGGGTCGAGGTCGCTTACCCGTGAGGGACGCTAAAGCGTAATAAGGTCGCTTATTACGGAGCGCTTGCGCTCTGCGAAGCGCTCAGTCGGAATTCGCGATCGCGATCGCGAATTCCTAGCGCATAATTTGCCCCGTGAGGGACGCAAATTATGCGACCTACGTCGGATTTTTGTAGGTCCGCTCTAAGAGCGGACCTACAAAAATCCTAGCGCTTATTACGCTTTAGCGTAATAAGCGACCTGAAGTCGGATTTGTCCGCGGACAAATCCTAGCGCATCCCTCACGGGTCCGCTGAAGCGGACCCGTGAGGGATGCGACCTTCGCACTAAAGCGTAATAAGCGCTAGGATTTTTGCGGACGCAAAAATCCGACGCTAGGATTTTTGCATCCGCAAAAATCCGACGAAGGTCGCATAAATTGCCCCGTGAGGGACGCAATTTATGCGCTCGGAATTGGCGTATGCGTCGTAATTGGCGTACGCCAATTACGCCGGCGGATTTGGCCTACGGCCAAATCCGACCCAATTCCGACTCTCCGAGCGAACCTAGCCTCGCGAATAGCGGGGCGATTCGCTCGGACGGACGCAAAAATCCGAGCGCTTATTACGCTTTAAGCGTAATAAGCGACCTCGACCCCCCTACGGGGGGAGAGCGGACCTAAAGAAAATTCTATTGACGATGTTTTATAGGTCCCCCTCACGGGTCTCCTGCCCCCCTCACGGGCCCCCGAGGTCGCTTACCCGTGAGGGACGCGCCGCCCCAGCGTCCCTCACGGGTAAGCGCTCGGATTTTTGTAGGTCCGCTCTCCCCCCGTAGGGGGGTCGAGGTCGCTTACCCGTGAGGGACGCTAAAGCGTAATAAGGTCGCTTATTAAGCTAAAGCGTAATAAGCGCTCGGATTTTTGTAGGTTCGCTCAGCGAGCGAAGCTCTCCGAGCGAACCTAGCCTCGCGAATAGCGGGGCTATTCGCTCGGACGAACGCAAAAATCCGACGGAGGACGCGTCCCCCGCCCCTGGCGGGACGGGTTTGCGTCCCTCACGGGGCAACCCCGTCCCGCCAGGGGCGGGGGACGCGCTCGGAATTGGGTCGGACCCGTCCCGCCAGGGGCGGGGGAGGCCAATTCCGACTCTACTCGCGAACCTACCCCCCCGAAGGGGGGGAGCGACGATCCCTAAGGGGATCGTCGCGAGTACACGAAAACATCGTCAATATAAATTTATTCGATAAAGATTTTAAATATATTCGATATTTAAAACTTAGACTTTTGGGATAATGGAGCACTTGCGGTTGCTAGCAATGCGGGGGATCCGCCTAAGTGTATAAACGAGGGTTTCCACCCTTACGTAAAACAAAAATGGAGACAAACTCAATACAAATGACATTTGTATTTGTCTTTCAGTAACTTTAAATTCTATTGAGATAAGTTAAAAAAAGTAGGCTAACACGCAAAACTCAAATAGAGTAAAGCGTTAATAGACCTTTTAAAAATATTTTATTCTTTTATGGCTAGACCAAATCCAAATAAACAAGTAGTTGAATTAAACCGTTCAAGTCTATATTGGGGACTTTTATTAATTTTCGTTTTAGCTGTTTTATTTTCTAGTTACATCTTTAACTAACTCAAATATTATTTGAGTCTTATTTTCTAAATAAGACTTATTAGTTGTACTTCTAAGTAGTTAATTAACATTTTAAATAGGTAGGTTAGGAGGTCGCCCCCCTTAAGGGTTGGCCTAAGTCCCACCCGTAAGGGAGGCGGTCGCCAAATTACCTTACGTCAACCCGTCAGGTAAGAGCTCTGCTAGCAGGATTTGTCGAATGACGCTAATTTGGGTCGGATTTTTCTGTAGAAAAATCCGACCCAAACCCGTGAGGGCGACGTAATTACTATGCGAAGACCACTTAAGCGACCTTCAGCACGGCCCCCGTCCCGCCAGGGGCGGGGGAGGCCGTGGTGAACCCGTCTCGTGAGGGGGGCTGCGAAGCGCTCCCCTCACGGGTAGTAATTTACCTACGTCGCTCCCCTCACGGGTGGCAAATTCCTCGTAGGATTTGACAAACAACGCTAACCCGTGAGGGAGGCGTACCCACCGTAATGGGCCTATGAATCTTACCCCCCCCCCCCCTGCGGGGGGGGGTAAGCGACCTCCCCTAGGATTTATAGGATCACAAATCCAACTATTAGCTCGTTAGCTATAATTTGTAGGTCCGCTCTCCCCCCGTAGGGGGGTCGAGGTCGCTTACCCGTGAGGGACGCTAAAGCGTAATAAGGTCGCTTATTACGCTTTAGCGTAATAAGCGCTAGGATTTTTGCGTCCGTCCGAGCGAATCGCCCCGCTATTCGCGAGGCTAGGTTCGCTCGGAGAGTCGGAATTGGGTCGGACCCGTGAGGGAGGCCCCCGTCCCGCCAGGGGCGGGGGAGGCCTCCCTCACGGGTCCGCCGGCGTCCCTCACGGGTTGGCGCCCCTCACGGGGCCAATTACGACGCATACGCCACCCTCACGGGTCCGACTCTACGAGCGAACCTACCCCCCCGAAGGGGGGGAGCGACGATCCCCTAAGGGGATCGTTCGCTCGTATTTGAACAAGACCCGCAAAGGTTCAGTATTTAATTGTGTCGAATTATTGACAAATGAATTGAGGCCGGCGAGCTTCGCATCAGCGTAAATATCACGCGCTCAAGCTTTGCATATGACGCAAAGCGCGACCTATTAGTCATAAAAATAGATAAACAGAACGCTTATTTCTTTACGGAGAAAAACAGAGCTCTGCTAAGCGGTTGGGTACGCACTTTTGTTAAAAACTTATCTTACTAATCAACTTATTATTTATTACTGCATTATGTTAATAATACATATTAAGTTTCCCAAAACTATGTCCGCGGTTTTTCTCCATATCGCAGACAATATTAATCCTAAAAAGGATTAATATTGTCTGCTAGATCTCCGCGGTTTTTATCCTAAGGATAAAAACCGCGGACATAGGATAAAAACCGCGGAGATCTAGCAGACAAAATTACTCCCTTTTGGGAGTAATTTTGTCTGCTATATGATTTTTTTATCCAATTCACGGAATCGCTGACGTTTGGTGAGGTAGTAATCATAACTCCCACGGGGTTAAGCTGTACGTTTAGGGCGCATAATGGGTAGGTTATGAGCCAATTAAGCACGAGCGTAATCACGAGTCTCGTGCGCGAGGATCGCCCCAGCGGGCGATCCTCGCGTCAGCGGAGGCCGCCTCCCCCGCCCCTGGCGGGACGGGTTTGCGTCCCTCACGGGGCAAACCCGTCAGGGATGCGACCTCCGTCGGATTTTTGTAGGTTCCCCTCACGGGTCGCATATATATGGGAGCGAAGGTCGCATATATTGCGTCCCTCCCCCCTGCGGGGGGGGGGAGGACAATTCCGACACCCCGTGAGGGGCGCTCCTAGTCTATTCCCGAGTAAAGGGACCCGTGAGGGTCGCGCCTGACGCTAAAATATCCGGACGGCCTTGAGCCGTGTACGAGCGAACCTAGCCTCGCGAATAGCGGGGCTATTCGCTCGGACGGACGCAAAAATCCTAGCGCTTACCCGTGAGGGACGCTGGGGCGGCGCGTCCCTCCCCGAAGGGGGGGTAAGCGACCCCCTCACGGGGACCCCCCTACGGGGGGAGAGCGGACCTACTGGAACCCCGTGAGGGGCGCTGCGAGTCTATTAGCGAGTACGATAAAATAAAAGCCTAAAGATATCTAGGGATATTTTAGGGTATCTATATATAAAAGTATATTAATGTAAAGGTACATTTTTAAATTAATTGTTTTAGTTTCTTAACAAAAAAATAAACTATGTTATATTTAAAAAAATAGACAAAACAATATAAAAATAGAATGTTTGGATATTTAACATTGCAAGTATCTATTATGGAAGTGATATTACTCCTAACGAGCGGACCCGCTAATAGCGCCGACTCGGATCAACTCCCCCCTGCAGGGGGATGGTCGATAGTTAAAAACTAAATCGTACTTTATCGAATAAATTCATGTCGAAGAAAATCTTCGATTTTCTTCGAGATCTCCGCGTTTTTCGACGAAAAACGCGGACATGTCTGCGAGATCTCCGCGATTTTTATCCAGAACGCAGACAATAATACTCCCTTTTGGGAGTATTATTGTCTGCGTTCTGGATAAAAACCGCGGACATAGGATAAAAACCGCGGATATGAATAAATTTATTCGCTAAACTCGAAGATTTTAAATATTTCTTACTTGCGAACCTACCCCCCAAAGGGGGGGAGCGAATGGCTCCCCCCTTTGGGGGGTAGGTACGCTCCCCCTTTGGGGGGAGTCGTAATTGGGTCGGATTTCGACTAATTTATTAGTCGAAATCCGTGGGTCCCCCTGACGGGTCTCCTGCCCTCCCCCGTAGGGGGCCCGTGAGGGGGGCAGGAGACCCGTCAGGGGGGACCTACCGATAAATTTAAAACTTCGAAATCTTATATTTACATTTAGTATCGTATCTAATTAAAACAAAGAGTTTGGAGATCTTTGAGAAGTTTAAATTTGATTACCCTATTTTGATTGAATATATACTCAATATAGCTATCGATATAGATTTATAAATATATATATATGTTGAGTTCTATAATCCAACTCTATAAGGTAAAAATATAGATAAATAGCTGCTGCCGCTTTGCGGCAGCAGTCATATAACACATACACAAGTGAGCTACTCTGTAAAGCCAGCAGGCTTTACAGCTAGGGAGTAACTGTATTAGCATAGCCCATCGCACTTTAAAGTATCATCAAAACATCCCAAAATTTAAACTTCTATACATTATAAAATATATATTTAAATATGGTTGAACCTTTATTATCAGGAATTGTGTTAGGATTAGTCCCAGTAACTATAGCTGGATTGTTTGTAACAGCATACTTACAATACCGTAGAGGTGATTTAGCTAGTTTTTAATTAGTCTCACCCGGAGCGCCCCTCACGGGGTCGAAGGTACCCGTGAGGGTCGCGTCATGCGCGAAAATATCCACCCTTCGGCCCGCCAGGGGCGGGGAAGCAACTCGCAGATCCCCTCACGGGCGACCCCCCTTTTCTCGAATATTTTCCCCCCTTATATCCGCGGGGGGAAAATATTCGAGAAAAGGGGGGTTCATAAGTCTGCGACTTGCGTCGGAATTGTCCCCCTCCCCCCTGCGGGGGGGGGGACGGCAAATTCCTAGCGCTTCCCTCACGGGTTTGCCCCCCCCCGTAGGGGGGAGGCACGCAAATTAAGCGACCTCTGAGAAGTGCTGAGTCGGAATTTGCCCCGTGAGGGAGGCGACCTCCGTCGGATTTTTGCCCCGTGAGGGGCGCAAAAATCCGAGCGCTTACCCGTGAGGGACGCTGGGGCGGCGCGTAATAAGGTCGCTTATTACGCGCCGCCCCAGCGTCCCTCACGGGTAAGCGATCTGACGCTTCGCACTTTTTGCTCCCCCCGAAAGGGGGTAGGTACGCGAGTAGATTCGGAATTGGGTCGGATTTAGCCTCCCTCACGGGTTGACCCGTGAGGGAGGCTAAATCCGTCAGCGTCCCTCACGGGTGGCCTGGACGACTCTATACAAATAGAAGTCGTCCAGGCCACCCGTGAGGGACGCTGCATACGCCTATTCCGAGCGCCTCCCCCACGGGTTTGGGTACGCAAACCCGTGAGGGAGACGTCCTACGTCAGATTTGTGTAGGTCCCCCTCACGGGTCCCCTATATATGGGATCCGTGAGGGGGGACCTACAGATTTAAAACTTCGACTTTATCTAATAAATTTAATATTAAAATTACTCGAGAAACCCGAAGATTTAAAACTTCGACTTTGATATAGGACGAATGAAAGGGTGTTGTTTGCGAGGGAGCGAAGCGATTAATAGCTAAGCTCCCTACTAAAAACGACTGCTAGTAAGGTGGTACCGCCTTGTACCTCAAGATACAACGATTATAAAAAAGGTTGAACCTCTATTAAAAATTTGTGTTTAAGTTAGTCTATTTACGTCCCCGGACCCGTGCATAAGCTAAGCGCTAGGCGGAACTTAAACTGTTAAGTGCTGGGCTTTGCCTAGTACGAGCGAACTAGCCTCGCTAGTCGCTCCCCCCCCGAAGGGGGGGAGCGACTAGCGAGGCTAGTTCGCTCGCACTCGAAGGGATTTTCGCGCCTGACGCGAAAATCCCTTCGACAAGCGCTCCGTACCCGTGAGGGAAGCGACCTTATTAAGCTTTAAGCGTCCCTCACGGGTAAGCGACCTCGACCCCCCTACGGGGGGAGAGCGGACCTACTTAATCGTTCCTTGTTCAGCCGCCTATAGGTTAGTCAAGTGCGGCACCCTTCAGGACTCGTATGTGTTTACCCTTTAAGAGGTAAGAGGTTAAACACATACGAGTCTCATTAGTAAGAAATCATTGATTTGTTACTAATGCGAGAGATTAGCGCGTGGCTCTCTTATAAAAGAGAATAAGAAGCTTTAAAGTCCTTTATTTTTAAAGCTTACCTTGAGTCACCTTCTATTATTTACGGGAAAACCAAATGCTAATGGCGGTCTTAGCACAATAGCCAATAAAATATTAAGTTTAATAATTAATTAATTATGGGTAGGAGTTTGCCTATTAAGCGACAAACTTTCTACATGGCTATTTATTACAAAAAAGGTTCTGATTAAGTCTTCTCTGTAAAATTATCCTTAAGGCTAAAAAAGTCGAATAGTCCCCCTCCCCCCTGCGGGGGGGGTCGGATCGTGCGACCCCCCCCCGCAGGGGGGAGGGGGACGATACTCCGTCCGCCGGTACCGGCGGGTCCCGTTAGGGGTCCGCTCGTAGTTTTAAATATCGAATAGTCCGTCCCCCGCAGGGGGGATACGATCCTGGCAGGTCGCCTCCCCCGCCCCTGGCGGGACGGGTTTGCGTCCCTCACGGGGCAACCCCGTCCCGCCAGGGGCGGGGGAGGCGCTAGGAATTAGCCCCCCCCCTACGGGGGGAGGGTCGCGATCGCGAATTCCGACAGAGGTCGCTTCTTACGCTTTAGTGCGAAGGTCGCATATTACGCTGAAGCGCACCCGTGAGGGATGCGCTCGGATTTGTCCGCGGACAAATCCGACCTCGACCCCCCTACGGGGGCCCGTGAGGGGGGCAGGAGAGCGGAGGTCGCCTAATTTGCCCCGTGAGGGACTCAAACTCGTGAGGGAGGCGCTCGGAATTGGCGTATCCAGCGTCCCTCACGGGTTGCCTGCACGACCCTATTTGTTTTGTATAGGGTCGTGCAGGACAACCCGTGAGGGACGCTGGTACTCGCGACGATCCCCTTGTCGAAGAAATTTCGTACGAAATTTCTTCGAGTGCGAGCGTACGATCCCCTTATATATATAGGGGATCGTCGCTCCCCCCCTTCGGGGGGGTAGGTTCGCTCGCAGAGTCGGAATTGGGTCGGACCCGTCCCGCCAGGGGCGGGGGAGGCCCCCGTCCCGCCAGGGGCGGGGGAGGCCTCCCCCGCCCCCGTCCCGCCAGGGGCGGGGGAGGCCTCCCCCGCCCCTGGCGGGACGGGTCCGCCGGCGTCCCTCACGGGTTGGCGCACGCCAATTACGACGCCCCGTGAGGGACGCCAATTCCGAGCGCATAAATTGCCCCCCCCCCTACGGGGGGAGGGACGCAATATATGCGACCTTCGCTCTGCGAGCGGACCTACAACTCGAAGATTTTCCCTTCGGAAAACTTCGATTTGGGGCCCCCCTCCCCGTGAGGGGGGCCCGTGAGGGGGGCGGCGCGAGTCTATTCGCTAGTACGAGTTTTAGGGCACGCCACTTTCTAAAGTTTTCTAAAGGTTAGAGAAAATAGGCTTAAGAATTGAAATAAATATTATGGGACAAAAAGTACATCCGTTGGGTTTACGTGTAGGTATTACTAAAAAGCATCAATCGCAATGGTTTGCACGTTTTCACAAAAACAAGTATGCACAAAGCGTTTTAGAAGATCGTATGTTACGACAAACGTTAACTCAATTATTTCCACAATTATTAAATCCAGTTTTAAAAAAACAACGTGATAATGAATCTTCATCTTCTATTGTACCAAAAATAACACAAATTAAAATTGAAAGAGGTTTAATTCCATATGAAATCGGAATTCAAATCCACGCAGAAAATTGTGATTTGATTAAATCATCCATTGAAAATTTAAAAATTAATCGTGATTTTGTGAGTCAATTACAAAAAACACGTCGTTATTTCCAACATTTACGATTAAAATTAAATGACTCGTTAGATAAAACAAGCGGTAAAGCTCAGTTAGCAAAAGTTAATAACGAAGAAAATAAAGGTGAACTGACTAGTCAAAAACGTGAAAACGTTGCACGTAATCGTTTTCCAAAAAACGAAGGTAGAAGTGATTCATTTACAAAAAAAGGGTCTAAATTTACACGATTAACAAAACAACAGTTACGTCGTCAACGTTTAATTTTAAAACGTCTTAAAAAACGTCAATTAATTAGTCGTCGTTATAAACAACTTGCACGTGAAGCGCGTTTCTTTTTAACAAAAAAAGGAAATAAAGTTATCCAAAAATTAAATATAAAAAATACGCGTAATACTGCCGCTCGCTTAGGTAAGCCCGGGCAGGCCCATATATATGGGCGCGCCAGTAATAAGCAAAAAGGAAATCGTACTAATACTAATACTAATAATATAGGTGTTAACGTATCTTCACGTACTAACAACACTGTAGCAAAAGTGGGTCCTAAGTCTCGTGTTTCAAAATCTAACTTTATACAAAACTCGGGGATTGTAAAATCCCCTAATTTGAATATATTCCAATCACGTATTAAGAAAAAATTCGTTTCTATTTATAGAAATAAAATGAATAAAAAATTCTTACAAGTTTTAAAATCTTCTATTTTAGAGCTTCAAAACTCTTATAAGAGTTTTGAATCATCAAACAGTATAAGCAAAAAATGGAATTTTAATTTAGTAAAACCACGCTTAGCTCAAAAACCACTACCTAAATTAATGAATTTAATTACTGTTTTAGAACAAAAATCTTTAAAGAAAATGGAATCTTTAAGAAAAGATTTTATTGCTTTCGGTACTATTTCAGTAGCAAGTTATTATCAAATGTTAAAATTCTTGAAAGATTTAAAAGAATATGTATCTCAAATGAAAAGAAAACATAAATTACAGTTTAGTTTACAAAACTCTCAATTAACTAAAACAAAAGATAGTCTTCCTTTATTATCACGTCGTGCTGAACCAAAAGTGGGTACACTTATTAATAGTAACTCAAACTCCATAATCACGAAAAAATTAAATAATATTGAAAATGAATGTCGTAAAATTCAGTTGGTAGAATATTTAAAACAAATTGTAAAAAAACACCGATCTGACAATATTTATTTCTATTTATCTACTATAGCAGAAGCCCGTAAAGATTTACGTAAACTGCAACAATTTACAAAAAAACATGCATCTTTCTTATTTGGTACTATTCATTCGGAAGGACAAAATACAGAAGAACAAAAAATGAAAATGAAAGAACGTGTCCGTTTAGTTTTAGATAATAGTCATTCAAAAGCTGACTTAGAAAAAACACTACAAGATATCTTTTTAGAACAAATTGAAAAACAAAGAAACATGTACATAGAAAATGTACAGTTAACACCTAAAATTGCTATTAAATTCTATACAGTCAAAGAAAAAAGTATTAAAGCTAAAGCTTCAATTGTGGCAGATTCTGTTGTAGATGCCTTAGAACAACGAAAAGCATTCCGTAAAGTTATAAAAGACGCAAAAGAAGATTTAATGCGTGCTCCTGCTTCTACAGGTGATGGTAAAACTAATCGTGTAAAAGGTGTTAAAATTCAAGTTTCAGGTCGTTTAAACGGAGCTGAAATTGCCCGTAGTGAATGGGTGCGTGCTGGTCGTGTTCCTTTACAAACTTTACGTGCAAACCTTGATTATTCATATAAAACTGCAAATACTATTTATGGTATTATTGGGGTAAAAGTATGGATTTTTAAAGGTTATACAAAACTTTTATAATTCCTTTTCTATATATCTATATAGATATATAGAAATATATCCGAACTAGATTCTATTCTTAATATTATTATTGACGATGTTTTCCTATATATAGGAAAACATCGTCAATCCCGGCCCCCGCGGATATAAGGAGGGAAAAATTTATATAGATAGGAATTTTGTCACGGTATTGTATTTTCCTTATAGATACTTCACTAAATAGCGACAGGGCGTCGCACCTGTATGTAGAACAAAAAAAGTCGAATATTTAAATATCTTTATAGAAGATATAGATATCGAAATATCTTCTATAAACTAGGAGCGCTTGTGTCGGATTTTTGTAGGTCCCCCTCAAAAATCCTAGCGCTTACCCCCCCTTCGGGGAGGGACGCTGGGGCGGCGCGTCCCTCCCCGAAGGGGGGGTAAGCGACCCCCTCACGGGGACCCCCCTACGGGGGCCCGTGAGGGGGGCAGGAGACCCGTGAGGGGGACCTACGGACCCGTCCCGCCAGGGGCGGGGGAGGCGCCCTCACGGGTCCGACCCAATTCCGAGCGCAAAAATTGCCCCCCCCCGCAGGGGGGAGGGACGCAATTTAAGCGACCTCCGCTCCCATATACCATATATATGGGACCCCCCCCCTACGGGGGGAGGGGGACCTACAAAAATCCGACGGAGGTCGCATCCCTAACGGGTTTGCGTCCCTCACGGGGCAAACCCGTTAGGGATGCGCTAGGAATTCGCCCCCCCCCCCCCCCGACGGGGGGAGGGTCGCGATCGCGAATTACGACTGAGCGCTGCCCTAACGGGTCCTGCCCTCCTTCCTCCCCCCGTAGGGGGGAGGAAGGAGG
>Ga0307968_1000155_pt1:0-30000 | contig 42025 bp, 53 predicted proteins | sample OrgLakmetagen650_FD_201834 | JGI IMG/M metagenome (GOLD analysis project Ga0307968, IMG submission 201834) | Saline water microbial communities from Organic Lake, Antarctica - #650 | ecosystem: Environmental > Aquatic > Non-marine Saline and Alkaline > Saline | place: Antarctica: Organic...
ATGTGACCAGAGTTGTTGCCTAGGGACAGTGTCATACGCTTGCGAAAAATCAATGAAGGCAACATGCAATCTAGGACTGTTCCTGGGCTTCAGCTTTTTAGCAGCATGCCTAAGATGCCTCAGAATTTACAGAGGGTGCAAAGTGCTTCTGCCCGGAAAGAAGCCAAACTGCGTGTCTGGAATCTTACCCTTTTTCACACACCAATCAGTCACCAAATCTTTCAGCACGTTGGCGAAAATACGATACATCACCCCACTAACAACAATCATCCTATAATCTCCTGGATTCAGCACTTCCCCTTTTTTATGGATGGGGCTCAGCTTGGCGACCTTCCAGCACGCAGGCATTTTACTCTCAGACAACAACACTCTGAACAGGCGTGCCATCAAAGGCACCAACACATTCACCTGCTTGAACTTGTCACACTGAGGATACCAGGAATGAGGGAGGCAAATTTGTTATACATAAATTCATGTATGAGGAGCAACAAATGCACGACGAGAGGGTCTGGAACAAATTAGTTCATCACTCTTTTGCTGCGGGCCCTCCTGCTAGATGAACTCTGAATCAGCAACTGTCGGGTTTAAGACTGTAAAATCGTGTATAAAAAGCGTAGCAAAGTAGCAGCACTTCCCATTGTTTGTCTTTCAACACCTCTCACAGCAAAGCACAACCAGAACCAAGGACATTACACAGGCAAACTGAAACTTTGTTAATACCTGCCTGAAGGTCAGCAATAGCTATTGATATTTGTTCTTATCATCTTCGCAGCAGGGAACGCACTGCTGTTCGTGTTAAGGTATTGCGCTCAGGCAATCGTCAACATGAATGAATCCCCCCCCTGGGACAGCACACCAGGTCTCTGCTCTGCCATTCAGTATTGTTATTAAAGAAAGGAAAGAAAACTACGCAGGCAGTGAAAACCACTCCCCACATTAATTAGTAATTAGTAAGGAAAAGGAGCCACTTTGGTGCCGAGTATTGTGAAGCTCCTCCACCGCGAAAAGGTAGGGAAATATCAATGAGGATCAAGAGGGTTGCAGGTTTGGCCTGAAATTGGCTCATAATGAGAGTTGATAATATAACTGGAAAGGGTACGTCTGGTATGAACAAGTTTAGCAGCAATGTTCACAGAGTGCACATGGAGCTTGGAGGTAATTCCTTGACTCTTTGAGAATCAAGACCCAGTTCCTTAAAAGGCTTCAGAGTGTGAGTGTTGTAAATGGTGCCACTTACACCCAAAAGGAGGATGATGTGGAGAGTAACGGAGGTTTCTTGGAGAATGTTGCAGAGATCATTGTGCTGTTCTTTTGCGGCGTTCAGCTGGTTCTGAGGTCTGGTGTCCTCAAAAAAAGAAACGAAAAGACTCCGCTGGTAGTATACAGACAGCATGATTATGGGAGGGGGTACTTTTGTGTGCCAAAACATCCGGACCCAATCCTTGACTGTTGTTGCTTGTGTTATATTGCAGTCACACGGTGAATACCTTGTTTTTAGAGTGCATGTCTGATGGAGTGTTCATTCCGTTCGTGTGTCAATTTTAAATCTTATGGTACTCCAGGTTAAGGTCTGCCAGAGGTTTGTATGTGTAGTCTTTGTAGATAGTCCCCATAGCTCCATCGGATGCGTAAAACGAAGGAATAAAGCCAAGTGGATCTTGGACTGGTAACCCTAGTTTGACCTTTGGTCAAGATGCTCGAACTCTAAAACTCCAGCTTGCAGGAAAATCCTGACTCAGCACACTTTTAATGAAGAGAGTTTTAACGAAGCAAATGGTGACGGACAATGCATGCAAGTTCGACCCTTCTTCTTTATATGAAAAAAAGAATAGGTATTATTGTTCACCTTTCCACCATTGCTAACGGCCCGACGGTTATGGATCCTCAACTTTGATGATTTTCCGGTATTATAAACCGGAATGAGTTACTACAAACAATACAAAAAGCAATGATATGTTAGCCCACACAATATTAAACCGATGGCGTATCAGTCAGTGCACAGGAGACGTCAATCTGCCCCCCCAAAATTGATAATAAATATGCGTGACGTTGCTGGTTTCCTTGTGTCTTTATGACTGGTGCAGTGGATCAACTGCTCAATGCCAAGGAGGGACTGGTACGGAGGATTTCTCAACAAAAACACACACACACATAACACACACACACACACGCACACGCACACGCACTTGCACACGCACACGCACACGCACACGCACACGCACACGCACACGCGCACGCGCACGCACACACACACACACACATACACACACACACATACACACACACACACACACACACACACAAACACACACACGCACACGCACACGCACACGCACACACAAACACACACACACACAAACACGCACACGCACACGCACATGCACACACACACGCACACGCACACGCACATGCACACACACACGCACACGCACACGCACACGCACACGCACACGCACACACACACAGACACACACAAACACACACACACACACACGCACACGCACGCGCACACGCGAACGTGCATGCGCACGAGCATGCGCACGAGCATGCACCCTCACGCTGGCTTGTCTCGTCAGGATTGCAGCTTGGGCTTTGCTGTTGCACCCCACTCGGCCTTCATGCTCATGACTACCAGACGGTCGCAAGGGCGGATGCCTCATTGCATATGCTCTTGAACATGGCTTTCTGTCTGCAGGCAAAACGCCTGCAGGCCTTATCTTCACTACGTGCCAAATCAGCAAGTGGAACCATCCCTCCGGCTGGACTTGTCAGTGCAGTGCATCGCTTGTTGCCAGTACTGCTTGTAGAAAAGCACGCAAGCCTTCGTGGCTCAATCAGCGAGGTTAGTAGAAGGAATCGCATCCTATTCTGCTGCATATCATTTCCTTTTCACGCTGAAGACGTATATCTGACATAAGCCTTGTGAATAGGATTGAGGTCGCTCTCCGCTTTCCTGCTTTAGTAAATTACTATAAGAGCTCAGTGATGCTTTTGCTGGTTTCAGGCCTTAGGACAATGGACTGCGCAGTTGGCAAGCGCGAGTGCGAGCGGCAAGCTGCCTGTCACAGACAGTACGCAGGTGATGGGTTCGTTGCTTGCATGTGTAACGATGAAGATTTGTTGAGCATTTTCAGATAGGAAAGGTCTCTCTGAACGAGATGCCTTGAAAACCTGAACAAATGAGGCAACTCCAAAAGACTGCTCCGGTACCCCGTTGCTTTGTGGCTCCTTGTTGTGGGGATTGGTTTTCGCTGGCTGCAAAGTTAACTTTTTTTTTACCTTACTTCCAAGTGGCACGTGTAAGGAAAGAGGACATTAATTGGAAAATGTTGATAAGTCACATGCTAGTAGCTCACCCAAGTAAGAAACATGGATGCTCTGCAATGCACACAACACAATAAATAGAATGGGGAACGCGAGACAGTTGTAACAAAACAGTGATACAAGCACGAGAAATGATGAGATTAGACAAACACCTGCAGGCAATAGCTGCTGAACAAGAGCTCACTTACTAAGTCGACTTGGGCTACAAAGGCGTAAAAGAAAATCCGGCGGGAACAGGAGATGATTGTTGCTAACAAAGCACTGTCACCTGTGTTTCCTCTGCAGCTTTTTGATTGGGCAGAGCAACAGCTTGGCGTGAAAAGCGCTCCTGGAGTCACTTTTGCCCCCCAGCCATGCCACATTCAGGTGAGCAGGGTGCGCTTTTCCCTGGTTGCTTCCCTCACCTGACTATTGCGGTGAAGATTGAATGCTTTGTTTCTATTTGGGAGTTGTTACGGAGCTACTAAGACACGAGTCCATGCTTCAGTACGTCTAGTGCGTGTTATGCCTAAACCCCACAAACCGTGTGAGCAACACACGACCTAATTGGTCTGTCTTGTTTGAATACAATTCCGCCAGGAAGGGGTGCTGGAGACATGCTGTATTTCTGCGCTCTTTTTCTGTCAACCCTACCTGGTGTAATGTACTTTCCAGACTATCTGTAACTACTATTGCTCCCCTGCAGCTCTCAATCCTGTCTGCACTGCACACTGCGCTCGTGAGTGCACCGCAACACAACGCTCCACGTGCGACTGGCCGGTTGCTCAACCGCCTGCTTCCTATTTGCCTTCATCTTCTTGAGTTCCCTACCACAGGGGCAGCATTGGTGCCTGCGCTTGTGCACTCTGAGCGCTCATGCATCAAGGCTGACCAGGTGGGTTTAGAGATTGACAGTGACACTGTAAGAGAGGGAGAGAGTATGTGTGAACTTGAGTGCATGCGTGCATATGTGCATGCCTATGTGCGTGTGTACATGTATGCGCGTGTGTATGTGTGTGTGTTTGTGTGTGTGTATTTGTGTGTGTGCGTGTGTGTGTGTGTATTTGTGTGTGTGCGTGTGTGTGTGTGTGTGTGTGTGTGCATGTGTGTGCGTGTATGTGTGTGTCTGTGTGTGTGCGGGCGTGTGTGTGGTGCGTGTGGATGCAAATGTATGCATGTGCACGTTTGCGCATGTGTGTATGTGTGTGTGTGTGTTTGCTTGCTTGTGTTTATATTTTGCTGCAAAATGATATCTGTGCACTTCAACGCAAAGCTGCCAGTTTACTTCCTAAAGCTCTTGCACTCGTTACTCCAAAATGTCGTAATATCTTATACCTGCTACGTTTCCTCCTTTTTTTGCTGACCCTTTTCAACAACTACAACCGTCCCTCCTTCATTCCTTCCTCATTCACTAACCACATGTGCAGGCAATCCTGAGTGGAGGCCCCTCCATGCTCCCCTCTCCCCTCACTGCCTCTCCTATTCATCTGCGCTTCACCGACCTTGTGGACCTTATGGTGGGCTGGTCCCTGGATGCCACGGTGCCCAGCCCTGTCGGGTACGAATAGATGAGGGGAGATTATAACGTTTTGGTTTAACTAATTAACCATCTTAATTAGGAGCAGGAGAAAGCAGCTTTTGTTTTGGTAGCAGGGCACTGAGGCGCTAGACTAGGGCATCACACCTGTTAAGTGTTGGTGTCGGGTGCTGTCGGAGTCTTTATGACATACATAGGGTTGGCCAGAACCTTGTTTATGTACACCGTAAATGGCCGTACGCATGGTGGTTTTCCTATTAAAAATACCAAGTATGGTTTGGCCAACCCTAGACATGCATGGTAGTTTGATTGACATTATGGAGTAGGCTACATCGTGCCCCATGCCTGGCCATAGTACCTTATAAGCTTATAAGCCTGCCTTGTCTCTACTCCTCTCAAATCCCTGTGCACATCGCATCCGTTTCTTTCCTACCGCCCCTTCTGATCACCTTGTTTTAATCATCATTGCTAGGTGGATGATTTAAAAAACACTCCACACTCATAACTCTCACTCTCGTTCTTCTTTTGGCACCACCTCCCTCACTTCCTGCATGCAGGCTGCAGCTGCAAAGCCTTTTCCATGAGCTGCGGCCCTACTGGCCGGGCCACCAGGACTTCACCACAGGCCTCATGTCTAGCATGGTAGAAGACCTGCGAACGTCCCTGCCAGCTGAGACCCCCTGTCAGTCGGCACCATCACTACCACCATTGGCGGACACAGCAGTAGCTGCTGATGCCTCCACTTCCTCATTCCTCCTGCTGCTGCCTGTGTTGTGCAGGTGTGGTGTGCTTTGTAAACTTACTTTATCACAGTGACTTTTTCGACTCTTTTTCCCATCGGCTGTTTGCATTAATAATGCTGCTCTCGTCATCTGTCTTTTCAGTCAGTTACTTTGCAGGTTTCTGAAAGATAATATGAACAGAGACATGCTCATACGCACTCACACACTTACACCCCTGACTGTGCTGTGCAGTGTCGTGGCCTCTTGCGCTCCTACTATTTCACAGGGCTGGGCGGTGTTGCCAAGTCTACTGCACGCTTTAAGGGATGCTGCTGGCCGAGTGGTAGTCAGTTCGTTCTCCTCACCACCTGTCTTTGCTGATAGACGGCATGCCACCTTTTCTACTGATGCTCCTGCTCCTGGAGGCGGCAGAGAGGGAAGCAATGCAGACAGCAGTGGCCCTATTGTTGCAGGCATCTGTGATGCAGTCCAGCGCTTGGTGCATGCACTGCACAAAGCTATGCAGGGACGCAGCCGGACATTGCAGGTGTGTGTGTGTGCACATGTGTGTGTGTGCGCGTGTGTGCGTGTATGTTGACTTTTTGGGAGGGGCAGGTAATATCCTGATGCCTTCAATAGGGGACTCAGGGAAGGAAGTGTCCTGTGAGATGTTAATTGCGAATTTGGGCCCCTGCAACCATGCTAACAACATCCTTGCGTTCTATGTGTTTGTGAAGCATTGTGCTCTCTACCCTGGCAAAAATGATGCGTCGGCAGCTTACCTGAAAAGTTCTGTACTACCACCCCCTTGTCCCATCCAGATCCCTGGCCACCTCACAACGCACGTCACCAGGCCCTGCCTGCCTTCCCTGATGACTCCCAGACAATCTGATGTGACTGAGGTGCATGCTCTGGTCAGCACTGCCCTCCAGCGCCTATGCCCTGCGCCAACGTGCCTACTGTGCCCTGTCACTCCTGCACCTACGCACGAGGTACACCATGCTATGCCTTCTCATTTTTGTCCTGATCTGTTGAGATCTCCCTGCTGCGGCTCAAGTGTATTCAGCATTGTTTTCCTGCTAGTCAAACTGCAAGGATATAAAAGGCGCATACCCCTGATCACGGTAATCAGCAATTTGAACAGCACATAATGGTGTCCAAATGCTTCACACCCTCCCTTCTTTCACAGATCGTCACCACTGATCTTGTGGCTTGGGCATGTGGGGGGGCTTCAGAACTGGTGCTCAGTATTGCATCCCAGCGCCTGCACCCCAGCTCCATTCCACCCATCCTTAGTGCTCTTTCCACCGTGCTGAGAGTCGTGGCCAGCCTCGACAAGGCAATGTGCCAGCAGATCACGGAGGACGAAAGGTTGCTTGGTCGATTTGACACAGCAGCGTCAGAGCATAAAGCTATTGAGCAGCCAAGGATAGCTGTGCACGGAGTATGGGGTCTGAGATTGTCTGGGGAGAGGAGGGTTGTGGAGGCAGTGCGCAGGCTTTTGATTGATTTGATCAGCACCCAAGCACGTCCAGCCATTTATCAGCAGCTACTGCAGGAGTGCGGCAAGCCTTATAACCAACAGCATCCTCAGTCTTATGAGCAATCGCAGCAAGTGCAGGGGCAGCAGCAGAGTGTGAGCGTCTTAGGAATATGCAAGTCAGCAGCCACACAGCAGCGGGAAGAGCAGGCTTCTATTGTGTTGTTTAATCTGACAGTGCTGGAGGCTGCTTGTAGAGCAGGAGCAGTTGCACCTCTGCAGCTGATGGAGCTTGGCTCCTTTTGCAGTGATGCTGTGCAGCGCTTTGAAGCACTTCAGCAGCAGCAGCAGCAGCAGCAGCAGCAGCAGCAGCAGCAGCAGCAGCAGCAGGCGGAAGGGCAGCAAAACGAAGATGGAATAGCAGGTCGCGTGTGGGCTGAATGGGTTGGAAGAGCAGGCATTCCTGCACATATGGTTGAGGCAACGTTGGTGGGTATCCTCGAACTGTGGGCAGCCGTAGCCTGCGCGACCAGCAAAGGGGAAAACAGAGAGTTGGACAGGCTGTTGTTGAGTTTGCTCCGGCCCAGGGTCAGTGGTGTCCTCAAACAATCCTCGGCTCTAGGCCTGGCCATGGTAGGGCTGTTGGAGTCAAGCCTCAGCTCTGTCCTTGAAAGCACTTGCTCGGCCCCCGCCCCACTCCTTGGCCCCCACCCTTTGGCCGCCCAGCAGCAGCAACTGATGGGAGCGCTGGACTGCTGCAGCGAACACGCTGACCCTGCTGTGAGAGCAGCCACTATGGAGGCATGCCTCCGTGCTCTCTCTTGCTTTCACAGCGCCCCCTGTTCTGGTGCTGGTACTGCATCTCCTGAGACCACCACCGCCTCTATCTCTGCCGCAGCTGACAGAAACAGTACAGAGCCTCCTGCTGCTTTCCCTTCACCACCACCTCCAGCAACTTCACCAGCAGAAACAACAGCAGCAGCACCACCACCGGCACCACCACCGACCTGCCACCATTACGCGTTACCACCAGCATCACCACCAACGCACGCCCCCACTCTAACCACCCCCTTTCCAGTACTCCACCCTCTTCCCTACCCCCTGCTCATCCAGCTCTCAAGCCTGGCCATCCGTAAAGCCACAGATGTGGACGGAACGGTCGCAAGTGCGTCCATGCAGCTGGCATTGGCGTTATCCCCAGTGCCGCTCAATGCCACCACGCTGCCAAGGTATGCCTTGCATGCTTTTTGTCCAAGGTATGCTTTGCATGCTTTTCGTGCCTGTTCCAATAGCCCAGTCCTTTGTGTAGGTACGTGTAAACCATCCGTCACTTTTCCTTCATCAGCAATGCTTATGCAATCGTATTTGTTGTGTGTGTCAGATTGACATGTTTGTATGCCCATCTCCATCAACTACCTTCCCTCGGAGGTCTCGTTCAGCTCTTGCTATTTGTTGGTTGGCACTATCCGTAATATGCCTAATTTCTGAAGGAACCCCCTTTCTACCTGCAGGTTCAGCAACCCTGATGCTTTCTTGGCTTCAACCCCTCAGCCACATGCCCAGACACGCTTGCTGGGAAGCCCTGGCTGGCACGACCAACTGTCCCTCCATCCACCGTCCCTTACCGGATTCAGGCCTCCACAGATCTCCCACCTGTTTGACCTGCTTTTCCTGGACCAGCCTGCTGCCGCCATTGCAACGCCCACCGGGCTGCTGCTGCGCAAGTAAGCATGCCGTTTTCCCCAACACATTCCCTAGTCTATGTGTCGTGTTACCAGCATTTGGGATTATTGACTGCACGCCTTTTCCCTGTCAAGAAATGTACACACTTTCAAAACTCAGCGTATAAAAGCCTTTTTTTTTTTTAAAGATGAACAAAGCTGCCTGTATCAAGCAAATCAACCGCCTACGCAATTCAACATACACAGTTATTGCTGACTCCAGTCGCTTGCCTTTGCTCTGATGCATCATGCAGGCGTGAGGAGTTCAAGATTGACTCAAGCACCGAAGATGAGGCTGCCGTCAAGACAGGCCCTCTGCTGCAGCGCATGGCACTCCTAACCTCCAGCACTGCCTTGGAGGACGGGGGTGGTCTGCAGGCTTTAGCAAACACGCAGCTCCTGCACAGCTCAAGCCAGGTGTGCCACTCACATCAGTTGCTGCCTTTGGCGCGAGAGGCTGTGCGCACAACTGTGCGATTGCTGAGCATCCACAAATTAAAAATATCTGTCCTGCTGTGGCCTTGTCGTCAGTAGGCAGCTCAGGTGTCAAACTACAACAGTGCAGTAAATTCTGACTCGGCTTTCCTTGTAATCTGCTTTTTACAGTTGGCTTGGCTAGGTATACAGGAGGGTGCCAACCACTGTGTGACTGCTCGCATGCGCACGCACCTGGGAGGGCCAACCCACAGTTTCAATGCCCTAGAGAAGATGCTAGGGAGCCTCGTGGCGCGGGCAACCGCTGAGCGTGCGGCTAGCCGCGCACATGGGCATGGCATTTGCTCTGCCCACAGCAGTGTTCCAGGTGCACATGCACACTTTTCTCCTTCACGATCCTCAGCTCTTCCTGCACTTCCCCAGCATTGTTCACGCCAGCAGCAGCAGCACCTACCGCCACCCCAAAAGAAAGAGCAGCAGCAAAAGACGAATAGCACGTCCGTACCAGACCCAGCTGGCCCCCCCACTCCTGCTTTGGAATCCGCCTGGATGGCCCTTGAGTTTTTGGGCGCCCTGGAGCGTGGTGTGCATCATGCTTGTGAGGGATTCCACAGCAGGCAGCCCCTGTCTTCGGCAGTGCTCGCTTTCTTTGCTACCAACCAAAAGGTGAGTTCCGCTAAAAAGGTTGTTATTAAGCAGTGCTGTGAGGTTGGTGTCTATACATTGTCAACAGCAGCAGTATCAATTTCTTGTTCTCTTGCATCTGAACTGCCTTCTGCTGCCCACCCGTATGCCCAGATATGTGAAGGCTGGTTCACACGCGTGCGGCACCTCACCCTCCGCCTCTCTTCTCTGTGTGGCGACCACCATGCGGCCATATTCCATGGCTGGCAACGCCTGATCGACCTCAGATCTCACCTCAAGCCCGTCCTTGCTCAGCTCAATAGCACTTCCATGCAAATTAGTACCACCAAAGAGCTGGCCCCGAGTGCAACACCTTCCAGTCTTCCTCCTTCAGTCCCAGCAAGTCCTCCTGCTCCTGTACACAATGACGCAAAGCTGCCGCGCCACCCAAAGCAGCAGCAGAAGCAGCAGAAGCAGCAGAAGCAGCAAACGCAGCATCAGGAGCAAGAGCAGCAGCAGCAGCAGCAGCAAAAACTACAGAACCAGCAACAAAAGCAGCCTGTGCTGCAGCGTCGCCCTCCTGGTACCAACCCCATCCCACTCACTGGGAGTCCCTGTTTGAGTGCAGCACCCGCAGGATCACAGGCTGCAGATCCAGCCGCAGCGCAATGTGTCACTGGCAGTGGAGCTGGAGCTGCAGGGCTCAGCAATGGTGGAACAACATCAGAGAACATCACTACACCTCAGGGCGACAGAGCAGCTGGGGGCGGGCTGCCATTGGGTGCCCTCTTGCATGGTCTTATGGAGGCACTGCGTATTACAGCAGGCAAGAGGCCTGCACACAGTTTTTTTTCACGTGAAGCGTGCTTAATATGTGATGCCATTATGGCGCGTGCTAGGTGACGCATGTTTTTTGCCGGAGTAGGTCTCCCTTGTTTTAAATTGAGTTGTTCCAAAAACTGTACAACCAAACATCTGTCCTCACTCCTTCAATTCCACAGAGGGCATGCTTGCGTGCCAAGAGCCTGAGGCACTAGTGGGGCTGCATGCGTGGGCATCAAAAGCATTTGCACCCCTTCTGCACCCCCAGTTGCAACAACGTCAGCAGGCGCAGCAGCAGGAGCGTGAGCAGCAGCAGCAATGCGTGGACGAGCAGCAAATGTCAAAACAGAAGCAGCAGCAACAGCAGCGCCAAGAGCAGCGGCGGATGCAGCGCTTGCATGAGCAGCAGCGAGAGGTAGGTGGCAACTGCAAATTTTTTTCAACTGCAAGAAACAGCTTGCTGGCTTTGTAGGCTTGTTTGCACCCTTTGCATCCATTCCAGCTGCTTCCCTCTGTGTTATTGCTATACGGAGTCACAATTTTATCATATTTCTAGGGTTGGCCAGAACCATATATATGGACGGTGCATACACGGTATTTTTTGCAGGGAATTAACCAAATATACGGTCATATTCGGTGTATATATACGGTTTTGGCCAACCCTACATATTTCTGCTTCTCCCTGATTTTACAAGCTGTTCCAATCCATCATTCTATTATTTTTATCTGGCCATAAGCTTTGCCAGTTCGTACGCCCCCTCCTATTGTCTGCAGGTGATCGCTGCTATGCGAGAAGAGTTAGAGGACAGCCAAGAGCAAGGCGTCGCCACAGTAGCGGACGCCGTGCAAGATCCTGCGGCATTGGGGCAATCAGAACTCTCCACCAGCCAAAGCTCCTTACATGACGGCACTGTCCAGCACCTCACCAGCACCAACCCTGCATTCCAAACAAGCTCTAAAGGCAAGGCATCCCCTGCCCCCCCCTCCCTGCACAGCGTCAGTCCTCACGCCATTGCATCTCCTCTCGTTTCTCCCCACACACCCCTCACTCCTTCCCCCCCGTTCGCAGCACCTACCCACAGCACTGCCCCTCCCACTGCTGCTCTCACGACTGTTACTTCTTCAGCTCAGCAACCTTCGACCATCTCTCCACCCCCCGACCCTTTGATCTGGATCTTAGGTATGGCAGCAGAGGCGCAGGGCAAATTTGAGCACGCATTGCACGCGTACAACACCTTTCTACGGCAGCGGGCGCACCATGCACCCAGCCCCAAGCCACCCTTTCCAACTCAAGGACCAGCAGCACAGCTCCCCCAACCTGTGAACACCTCTGCATACACCCGTACTCAAACCCCTGCGGCATCAGACCCTACCCCTCAAGAACATGAGCAGCAGCAGCAGCAGCAGCAGCAGCAGCAGCAGCAGCAGCAGCAGCCACAAGCAAGGGGTGTTTCACAGCCTTCCTGTGCCCTGCTTAGCCCTGTATTGGCCCAGCTCCAGCCTGTGGTAGTTCAGCGAGCTGCAGAATGCTACTCAGCCGTTGCAGATTGGTCTCAGTTCCATGTATTCATGTCCGCCCAGGTGCGGCCATGGAGTACTGATGAGGGGAACATTTTGATTTTGATGTTTAACGGTTGCTACCTTCCCCTAAAGTCAGCAACGCCAGGCAGGAATGCATGGCCAAACCCCAGTAGTTGCACATAGGGCTGTGGTCCCTGTACAAATGTGAGACCTACAATCTATCCTCACCTTTCTTACCTCAATTTTACACACACACACACAAACACACACACAAACACACACACACACACAAACACACACACACTCACACACACACACACGCATACACACACAGCACGCACGCGCCCAGCAAGACCCCGGCCATGCATCATGGTGGGGGCCATGTACCCACAGCCCTGAGATGCAGGCCATTCTTGCCCTGGCCAACTTTGACACGTCAGAAGACATGGGGCCGAGCGATGAGGTGGGTTGTCCCTGAGAATGGACAGCATCTGGCTGTAAACTAAGCAGCTTGGTCCAAAGGCGTGTGTTATTGCTCATGCCGATTTATGGTCAGTGTCCAGTGAGCATTGTTAGCGCCAATTACCATCAGGCAGTCCTTAAAAGATGGGGCTCTCGTGCAATATGTGATTATGTGTTAGCAAATGCAAACAATCGTTAATTGACTGTCTTTCCCCACACAAACTGCACAGGCTGCACTTCTCGACCAAGGCCAAGCAGCTCTCCTATCAAGCCTGTGGGCCACCAAAACACGTGTTAGCAGCACCTACCCCACCGCCGCCCTCATTGCCCCCTTTCCCCGGAAAGCAGCCAAGACACGCACAGCAGCCCAGCAAGACAAGGGGGGGAAATACAGGGAAGCTACAAAGCCCATCCCAGAGAACGTTCCGGCCAGCAAAGCAGCACTTCCGCCCTCCGCCTCCTCTGCCACTGAAAGTGCAATTTCCAGCATGTGTGGTGTGTTCAGGGACGCAGCAACAACAGGCCTTCACCCTTTCATGCGCTCTAACCTGCTTCACCTCTACTGCCTCTCCCACCTTCAAGCCTACACCCACTCCAACAACCCCCACTCCAACCGCAACCAGTCACCGCCAACCTTCTCCACACTTCACCAAATCATGTCTTCCACACCGATGTGCGCAATGCTACGCTGTGGCAGTACCCCCGCATCCTTGCCCTCTGTGACCCAGCGTGCAGACACAACTAGTGCTAGCACCAGTTGCCTGAGCATCGGCTGTTTGGCGCTGCTTCCCTCTGTACATGCCTCTCCTAAACTGGTACGTAGTGCAGCATTCACCACAGTATCTAGTAGCTACGCTGAGTGCGCAGCTGTATGCATACACAGGTCCACCAAAGGTGGCCTACCAGAGAGGACAGGTGAAGATAATGCAACTCAAAACGAATATTGCTAATACATATTGGCATTTATTTGAACGCCTACTGTCCTATTTCCTCTCCTGATTGCAACCCTAACCTTTGTGTCTCGATCCTTGCTTTTCTGCCTTCCTGCCTGCCCAGCTGTACAACACATAAATATTCTCTGCCCCCTTGCCTTGTTCCCACCCCTAAAATGTATATAATCCACGAGCAGGGGTCTGACATCCTTGCCCCCACGGCTGACGTGTCAATCCTAACCCGCCTCATGCGTGTACATGTTGCCACTGACCCTACCTGCCAAGCAAGCGAAAGCAGGTGTGTGTCCTAGGCCACGTTTGGATAGGCGTGGGAAATGGTAGCTGCCTCCAACCTGAGACAGTCGCAGCTTGTATCTCAAAATAGGAATGCATCACGCTTCTATCACGCAGCTACAATCACACAGCGATCTGGGTGAACAAGAGTGTGCTTTTGCACACCGCAAACTGTGTGCAGGTCGCTGTTGCTTGGCACAGCTCTTGCTGCAAGATCTACTGGGAATTTCGGCTTGTGCAACCGCACCCTGGACAAGCTGTCCATGCTTCCAGATGTTACTGACTCACCTGCCATGGTGACTGCTGCTGCTGTTGCAAGGTGAATCAAATTCGTGGCAGGTATTGGTGCTGAGATTTGAGGGCTGGGGCATTCACACCCTTCATTCTCTGTTTTGCTATAATCACATTTCACATTATGTACCTTACATCTGCTTCTATTGTGTGCATTACAGCTGCCATGCCTTCTTGTGACCATTTTCCCTTGTGCCTCCCTTATCCAAAGGCCCACCTCTCTCTTCTTGCTCCTGCTTCCAGTCAAATGCCGTGATCACCCCACCACGTTTTTAAATCTTCCTTATGAAGCGCAGCAAAGTTATTAATGGCTTTAATTCAGCATCCCCACCCTCTGCTAATGCTTACCACTCCACCGCCCCCTGCAGGCTCAGCGTGCAAGGTGAGGCAGGCCTGCTTCCCCCTGCCGAAGTCGCACGCAGAGCTACAGAGGCACTGCAAGCGCTGATCTCTCATCCCCAGCAGCTGCGCAGCATTGCAACAGCAGCAGCCTCCCTACATCTCGTCATTGACAGTAGGCAGCAACAGACAGACGGGGCAGCAGCCGCGTCAGTGTTCGGATGCCCCCCTGCAGCAGCTGGAGCTGCAAACCTTGCGGCCGCCTTTTTGTCCCTTTCGGCGTGGATGGGCAAAGGCGCGGCAGCTGCTGCAGGCGGTACAGAATTGCGCCAGTCCTCTGGTGGGTTTGTGTTCATGTACGACACTTCCATTCTTGGCGTCATCCTCTGGCTTTGCCAATGCATATCTCCTTGCTCGCTGTTGAGCAGGACAGTTGCTGCATTCATTCATACCTTTTTCTGCATAATTTTCTCCGTGGTTTGTATTAAAGCCCCTCGCCAGTACTCGCCCCGCAGAGCCCACCAATGCCCCAAACTGGCAGCCTCTTTTGGACTTCCTCCGCACCACAGCCCATTCCGGTACGAGTGACCCTAGCAGTCCCACCTTTCCTGCATCCAACAACGCCCTCACCTCCACCTCTACTAGCAGCTCTCCTTTACCAGATTCGCACCACACCCTAGAGGTGCTCCCTTTCGCTGCCCGCCTCCGCCCTGGTGAGGTGGCAACCTGCCTAGCAGGGTTGTACTGCGCCCCACGCTTACCCCTCGCGTGGTTACAGTGGGGTACGGCTCTGCTGCTCTGGGCTAAAGAGGCCAGCAGGCCAGGTGGTGTCAGTGGGGCAGGACCTGGAGGAGGAGGGACCGCAGGGGGGGCCGTGGCTACGGAGCACCTGGAGGCCAGCTCAGCAGGAGTGCATGCCCTGTGTCGCTATTTGGGACTTGCTGCCTCTCAGATGGAGATAGCTAGACCAGAAGATGCGATGCCTTGCTTGGTCCGCATCCTACAGGTAGAGCGCTGCCCTTTTTGTTCACATGGTTTGCTCTGTGCTTGTGTTGTGTGTGAGGTGGGTGTGTGGCCATCATCATTAGTGGAAACTGATCATGTTGGACTGAAAGTGCTCACGAGTATCAACGTCGCGTTTCATAGAAACCACGCAATGGCGTTGTTTTGCGCTGCAACAACACCCCTACTTGCTGCCTGCATTGCTTAATAGGCTGTTTACATCCTCTTCTGCCTCCCCAGGTGGTCTCTAAGCATGGTCAGGTTCTAGAGCCTCAGCTGACAAACCACCTGCAGCTATGCCCTCCACGTGTTTGGCAGGCCATTACACCGCAGCTGTTTGCCCAGATGCACCACTCTCAGGTATAAGCACACAACGCGAACATCCTAGACAAATCCATCGCAGAACGACAGCTTACTTCCTACCTGTTGCAGGAATATTTATGCTCACTTATAGACATTATACCATTCCTAAACTAGCAATGCACGCAAAAACACACTCAATATTGGACACCAACTAAAAGGGATTTGAGCAGACTCTATTTCTTTGGCGTTTTGCCATTCTACGTTACATGCAGGCTGGTGTACGACGCCTGGTGCTCCGCCTACTGCAGTTGGTGGGCGCTGCTGCACCCTTTGCGGTGCTGTACACAGCCTTGGCTGAGGCACAGGTGGCAGAGCACAGCGGGGCCCCACTGTTGCCGGAGCTCCAGGTGTGTGTGCAATTGTGTGAGTGAAGAAAAAGGCATGTGTAAATGACCTACTAAGCCCAAAAGGCTTTGATTTGCTTGTAGTAAGAACAGAAGAGCACGTTGTAGGCTGAGCAATGTCGATCAGAAAGGAAGCTTGTCGTTTTGCGATTGCTCTGAATGGGTAATTAGTTAACCTCCCCTCTTCTGTCTTAAACGTGCAGGCGCTACTCCAAGGCCTCGATGCTGGCAGGCCAAGGCTGATGGCGGATGTGCGCAGGCTGATGACCGAAGCAGAGCGCTTGACAGTACGTTATCCTATGCGTTTTTTAAAATGTGACACACTGGCAGATACACCTGCAGGACATTAAGCATTGTCATATTGTGGTATGCACAGTGTTTAGGTGTGATGATAGCAAATCCTGTTTATTTATCCTTGACTGAACCCATTGCCACACAGGCATTTTGCAGCAGGTGGTATAGAAGGAGCTCTACAATGCACCCCAAACAGATAGAGCATTGTCGATGCTGTCTATTTTTTTCTCACTTCCTGCATGCTATACTGCACTACAGGTGACGTGGGAGGAGCGCTGGCATGCACTGCTGGGTGAGCTGGAGGTTGACGTGGCTCGACGATGTGTCACGCTTCGTGCTGAAGCTGAGCGTGTGGCTGTAGGGCCTTTGGGTGGGGGGGGGGCAATGAGTGGGTTTGAAGTGGAAAAGGAGAGCTCCTTCCTGCCACCCGCACGTGGCAAGCACAAACGGGGCATGGGGGGCACGGAGCAGCAGAAATCTACTTTGCTTGCTAGCAGGTGGGTCATTACGCCACTGGGCTTGTTGCTGGGTGAGGAGCTTGGAACTCATAAGAAAACAGGGTCCGTTTGATTGAATGAAGACAAGATAAGCCTGGATGATCCATAAGAAACACCCTTTACATCATTTAATTTGTGTGCTTAATGCAATGGACATGTTTTTTTACTATAGGCGCGCCATCGGTGCCAAATTGAAGCTCCCTCTTGGGGGTGGACGTGCAAAAGAGGAGGCGCACAACCCAGAGCTAGAAGCAAAGCATAGGCTTGCAGCGGAGCAGCGGCAGGCTATACTTGCCAACAGGTGGGCTTTGTTCGAACAAGAGATGACTTTGTTTAGGGCTCGCTTTGCAGTGTGGGTTTGTTGGTGTAGCAGTTTGGTGTCGTTTGTTGGAACTGTTTTGGAGCATAAGCCTGAATGATATACTCCAACTTTTCCTGCGTATGTAGGTATGCCACACTCATGCTGCCCATCGTGCTGGTGCTGGAGAAGAATGTGAAGGCCAATGCAGCATGTGAGCCTGAGACGCCAGCAGAGGCAAGCTTCATGAACGAGGTGAGGACCGGGTGTTGCTTTTCTAAACTGTGTTACACTCCAAGATTGACAAGCCAATTTGTTTGCAAGCCAATTTGTGTGTAAGCCAATTTGTGTGCAAGCCAATTTGTGTGCAAGCCAATTTGTGTGTCAAGGAGTGCAAATTGCGCTACATTGCAACATGTAACACTGGATTGCAATCCCTATGTCCTGACCATAATGGTCAAGAAGGACGAACCGTGCTCAAACACTACAGATTGTCCAATATATAACTTGACCCCCCCATCCACCCTCAGGTCCTGCCTCGCTTGTCCAGTGCCATAGCCTCCTTCAAAAACCCTTCACTTGAGGCCATGAGCTGTCTGGCCTCAAGACCCCAGGCAAGAGCTGCGTACTTTGAGTATGACCAACAGAATTGAGCTTCGAAAAGGGACAGACAGTTACTTTTTGATGATCTTAGCACATCTGCCGCACACATGTAACTGAACAAGCACGCTTGTACAAATCTTACAGGTGTGCTGGGAGCCTCTCAAGGCCATCTTGCGCATGCTGTCCTCTGCCCTGGAGCGCAGCACCGTCATGGACCTAGGGCACGTATCCCCTGGTCTGGCTACCCTTGCCCATACAAGGTGTGCTGATTCAGCGGAGGTTTACACCTGTGCCTGTGCCTGTTGCTCAGCGCATGCTTTGGTGCTACACGAAGCAAACCTGACTGTCCTGCACTCCCATCACAGGGTACCCATGCCCGGTCTGGCTTCAGGCAGTGCTGCCTTCCTGGACGAGCTGTCTCCTGACGTTGATTCTGGCAGCGGCGGACCAGGTGCTGCTCTGCCAAGCCTAAGGTCCACAGGTACGACCAGGCCTGGCTCCTTGTCCTGCAGGGTACAAATCATATGCTGTTGATAGCTCAAACACAAAAACTGTGTTTTGGGTGCTACATTTTTTGATAGTGGGCGCTCCGTTCATTTGTCAGTGGACGTTCATGATGGGCAAGCTCTCCTTGTGTATACATCTTTGGGCTATGGAGTCACAGACTCCAAATTCAAGCAGATACATCACACGTTGGCCTCCTGAATTTCTGTGAAGAGTACCAGCTTTTCGTTAACATGTTCTCAAATGTTCTTAACATCTCCCACAAAAACATGGCCGTTTTCCCATCAAATCAAGGAATAAGCCACATTGCAACCTTACTAACCAGAACTTCCTTTGTGCAACATACATGAAACTGTAGGCTCCAGTACTGAAGGTACTGTGACCATTGCTGGTGTGTTCCCCACGCTCTCTGCCCTGCCTACAAAAACGAGACCAAAACGGCTGGAGCTGCTGGGTTCAGACGGCGCCAAGTATGTGTTCTTGCTGAAGGGCAGAGACGACCTGCGCATGGATGAGCGCCTTATGCAGGTACGTTTCTTGTTCATGCTATGCAAATGGTAGATCTAGTATTTGCGGCTTCTAAAAGTGGCCTACCGCACGCGTTCCCCTCTTACCTACCTCTTCGATTTAGTTGCTCTGTTTGATGCCTACAGGTTATTCAGCTGTCCAACTCCCTGCTTCGTGCTGATAAGCACGGCAGTCGTCTTGGCCTTGGCATGCGCCATTACAGCGTGACTCCCCTAGGTGCGTAGAAGAGTGCCTTTCACGTTTCTCACGTGGCTGGATCTGGTCATCGCTTTCTGGAGTAGGACATTGTTGTCTTTGTCTCAAGAGTTCATCAATTCAGTGTGTGTGAAACGTCCCTGTCACTTGTATGTTTCTGCAGCAATTTGTATGGTGGAACTACTCCCTTTTGCTTTGTTGCGTGTCACAATTGTCAACGTGTCACAAATGCCAACGTAACCCCTCTTTTTAAATGCTTGTAATTTCTTCTCTTCGTTTCTGGCAACCTTACCAGGCGACCGTGTGGGCCTCATTCAATGGGTCCACAACACCGTGTCTGTGTACGCTTTGTTCCGCGGCTGGCAGACCAACATGCGCACGCGTCATGCAGCCATGACTGCTGCTGCCGCTGCGCCTCCCACGCCTCAGCAGCCTGGTGGTGTGGCTGGAAAGCCAGGACCTATCAGCCAGCACCACCCACCTGCCCTGCCGCCCATCTTATCCACCTCTCGGCCAACAGACCTGTTCTACGGGCACCTCCTGCCGGCGCTACGAGCGGAAGGTCTGCCTGCCATGCTGCCGCGCAAGCAGTGGCCAGCCAGTGTGCTACGCAAGGTAAGGCAAGGTTTTGTTAGCTTCTTGCACGTTGTAATGTGTACCCTGCTTGTGATCCGACCTTTTAGAGAAGGGGGGGACAGTTGCATGTTATGCTGCATCCATTCAAGCATGTACATAAAATGCTGGCATTTGCAGCCCGAGGACTAATGCACTTTCACAGTGGAACATCCACTGTTCCTTCACGTCCACTGAAACATCCACAGTTCCTTCACGCTTTCATACTAAAAAAAACATTTGTGTCTTCAACGTGTGCAGGTGCTGAACCAGCTGTGCCAGGCTTCTCCACGCCACCTGGTCGCGCAAGAGGTGTGGGGTGGCTGTGGTAGCGCCTCCTCATGGTGGGCACGTCAGGTGCGTGGATTTCAGCAAGGCGAAGTCATTGCAATCTTATTTGAGTGTGAGTCAGTTGTTGGGTTTGGCGTAAGAGTAGCTGTGGCAGTGTGTTCCGCATGGCATGCCAATTCTGAGTGATAAGACGGCATCAACGTTTAACGTTGGTGAATGCTTTTCCCAACGCTATGGGTTTCACATAGGAATGGTGTAAAGCGCCTCTGCGCTTGTGCATCTGACAACATATACTTCAGCAATTTAGATACCCCTGACAACGTGCGACGACATAGAATAGTCAAATTGTCTTACACATTCTTGTCACAACTGAACGTTGCAGCGCTCCTTTACTGCCTCGCTAGCGGCCACAAGCATTATTGGCTACATGGTCGGCCTCGGAGACAGGTAAGACTTGCTTGTACTTGGTTGACGCAGGCTGGCCAGTAGTTGACTTATACTGGCCTTTTTGTTTGCAGTGAAATAAAGATGCTGCTATTCCATGCCAAGCACGCAATCTACTGCAGCTAGAAGAATAACCAAGACGGCTGCCTGAAGTTCTTGCCTTTGTGGGCCCCTTAATCACACGTTTACTATGACAGGCCCCTCAATCACACGTTTAATTGTGACAGGCATCTGGACAACATCCTTCTCGACACCACCAACTGCGAGCTCGTGCACATTGACTTCAATGTGTGCTTTGAAAAAGGCATGCGCCTCCGAGTGCCAGAGATCGTGCCCTTCAGGTGTGTGCTTGCAGTCCTTGGTAGGGGGTCGGCTAGGTCAGCATGCACTCACCCTCTATACCAACGTGGGTGTCTGTCCAACAATGATGCTTTTAATATGCAAGATTAACTATGCATCTGCATGCTGTTTGTCTAACGCTGTGTTATATATTATAAACTGCTTTGTGGCTGTGCCATCTGCGCGCAGGCTGACCCAAGTCATGACAGCTGCCCTTGGTGCCCCAGGGGGTGTCGATGGTGGAGCCTTCAGGTCCGCTGCCGAGGTCACTCTTGCGGCACTCCGGGCACGCAGGTAGGGCACATGCAAGGCTTTGCATATGCCGTACTATTTACATATGCCTTGTGCAGCCTTTTTTAACCCTCTTCCCTCTTTGCACCGGAATGGAAATTCAAGTGTTGACACCTGCATGACCAAAGGGGTGCATACCAATTGTGTTGGCGGAAGATGGAAGATATCACGATGTCAGGTTCGCTAGACACACTGTGAAGTTGAGGCTGTGAGATGAGCCTCACGCACGCGCAGGGAGGCACTGGTGGGGCTGCTGGACGCGGTGCTTGCAGACCCCTTGGTGGATTGGACCAGCGAGCGCGAAGACATGGCGGCGAGACAGAACTTGGAGCTGGCCGTGTCTCTGTCCCTGTTTGTGTCCAGGTCAGTGATTGTGACAGCAGCTGCTTTGTACGTGATACCATAACCTCACCATTTTATTAGCAAAGTCAGATAGAGGGACGCTGGTTCACTTTCACCCCTATCAAATACGATCCCTCTTTTCAAAGCTGTACGTTTGCTCTTTTGCTTTCAATGCATTCTGAAATGAACAGCTGTGTTGAACCTGTGCACATCTGGGCTTGGGCACGTGCAGGCTGGAGGAGGTGTGGGATGTCTTGAAGCAGCAGATGGACGAGCTGGTTCCTTTGCTAGATGGCCCTGGCTCTGTGCTGGTAGGTGAAGTCACAAAAGTGGTCTCCTGTCTGCATAATCACTTATCCAACTAAGGGCACCCCGGTGGTTTGATTCAAACTTTTGAGCATGCTGCACGTGCCCCGATCACCACTGAATCATTGCTTTTCTTGTCACATGTGCATCACGCACAAAACACTGGCTACACCCACGCATCTCGTTACATGTAGGCTGCATATTGCGAGGTCCATATTTTCCTGTCCGGCCTGCAAGAACGAGCTGCACAGGCGAAGCAGCGGGCACAGACAGAAGAGGTAAGGTGTTTTATGATCTTCCTTGTTCTAGTGAGCAGAAAGTTTAGGCATGCAGAGGAATATAGCAGCAACAATGTTGTCCAGTACTTGACTTTTTCTTTTCTGTTCTCTCCTCCCCCTAAATAGTTTTTGAGTGATGCATCTTCCCAGGAGACTTTCTAACGATAATTGCCCACACTTATCTGCCTGCGTGCTCCCAGGTTACCCTGCAGGATGCGCTGGCCCGAGATGCCCTTTTGTTGCAGCACCTGCAGCAGCTTCAAGCCGCGTGTGCTACCTCCCTCCACGACCTGCACACCCTACAGCAAGTGGGGGCTCAGGTGTATGAGCAGTGTGCATCCTGGACTGTACAGCATGCGCACGTGCTGGGCCTTGTGAGGTGGGGCGCCTGTGCCAAGTGTTCTGTTGTTTGCATTGTAGCTGCCGCCAGGATACGCCCGAGCTGCATGTTCATTCTTTCTTTTTGTTGGTGTTGCTTTTGGGCTTTGACATCCGTGACTTTGTCTGCGCCTTGTTTCTAATCAATCTCATTCCACTGGAGCACGTGTTGCTGCTTTGTCTTGATTCTCTGAACAGGATCTCACATCCATCTACCTTTAGTATTTGCTGCAATTCAAATCGCTATTACTGCAGGAATGAGACCCTGCCTGAGATGGCAGCTCCTTTAAGTCTATGGCAGGCAGCAGAGGCGGCTGTGCCACTTGGGCTGCTGCAGGTATACATGCACAAAAGCAATAAAGGGTTTTCTAAGGACTATTCATACATACGTAGGTACCGGCAGGGATGTTTTTTGTTTTAACATCCACTTTGCCACTATGGTGTTGGTCAATCATGATATTTCTGAATGGTCAATCTTGAACAGCTAAGCAGAGGTATTGAGACCTACCTACCTTCTGTACCTTCCCTTTCCTGATGATAGCCATTTCACACATCTTCAGGCCATACCATCTGCACCACCCCATCAAGAGACGTGCATTCCAGCTGCCTGCCCCTCTCTGCTGTCTGAAGCCCTGGGTCCAGCAGCTAATCATATCCAAGAGGTGAGTACAGGCATTGTAAAACTGGGATATGGTGATGTTGTGTAAAACGGCTTTTGCATAATCCTCTTTCACTCGGTCTAAATTGTCACCAACACTTGTTTTTTCATATCAAGCAGACCCTTGCAAAGGAGTGCGCACAGCTGGACAGTCAAGGTTCAGCTTTGCTCACAGCCCGTGAGCATGTGGTCAGCGAGGCGCTGATAGCAATCTCTGACTATTCTAATGTGAGTGGCATTGTGAGAAATCTTGGTTTCCAAAATGCTGGTTTCAATACTGTGGTGTCATGCGGAGTGTGTGTAGTTGAAGACAAGCGCCAAATACAATTGGTGGACACATTGTGATCAGTCATAAAAGTTGCCGACCTAAAGGTTCTTAAGCAAACTCACTTTATATTATAATTGCTCCTCCATTTCATGCTGTGTGCTGTGCGTATGCTGACGACCCCACGCCTGGCTGCTTGTGCATGATTTACAGGTGCTGCGCGTGTTGCTGCCTCCTACGTACCCAGAACAAAGCCACCACCACATGTGGGGACAGGCACTGGCCGCAATGCTGCAAGCTCCGCACAGGGAAGCGTGGGACCAGGTAAGAACGAGCTGGGGCAGTCGTTTTCTTCACACATGTCTGTCATCAATTTCTATATCCTTTGCAGGGTGTTAAATATTGTGTAAAACTAGGGATCTGGGTGGAAGCTTCTTTTTAGCAAATGCAAAAGAGCTAGCTTTCTCTTGTACCTCCACAGTTATACTGCCAGGCCGACACTCTTCACTTGCCTGATCCAGCCAAACACCGTACACAGTACCTTACCTCCTCTACCTCTTGCACAGGCACGCACCCTCATCCCCAAGGACATGCCTGGACCAGAAGCAGCACGCACCTGGCATGCCTTGCGGCAATCTTACAGCCTCGCTTCATCCTCACAGCCCTTGCAGGGTGACTTTGTGGAGGCACTACGTGTCCTGCCTTCACAGCTGCTCTCGTCTTGCTCCCCAACAGCACCGTTGAGTAGTGAAGAGGACAGCACCATGACAGCGCAGCACAGCGGCAAAATTGGCCTAGCCCAGGAAGTGGCCATCTCTTCCAGAACAATTACAGAGCAGCTTGGGCAAGAGGCCCTCAAGTCAAGCATCGACAGCCTGTTAGCACACGTGTCTTCCCCAGGCAAGGAGCTTCACCTGCACATCGTGGTTCTGGGCATCGCCCAAACTGTAGCACACTCAATGCAGAAGCTAGCCAAGGCCTGCCCAGACCTACCTTTAACTACAGCTGCAGCAGCAGCAGGATCACCACCTCCATCACTACCCCTCCCGTCCGCAGCTGCGTCTTCTCTAGTGGAGGGCAATGTGCAGCCAAATAATACTTACGATACAGCCACCCCAGGTCCTGCCCCTGTTTTACAGCAGCTTCACGTTGCTTCTACTCTGTGTCATGGCATGCTGCAGCTTCTGCAACGCACACACACGGCAGGCCTTATGCAGCGCATGTCCGCCCACGCCAGTGCTGTTGCAGACATGCACCCACATAGCACTGACCTTAATTCTTTGACGGAGACAATGGACATGTTTGCTGTGGTCGGTGGTGCCTTACATGGTAGCGTGCTGGTGGATCTGGCCGCACACGTGCAGGTATGTGGTGCTGTAGTTTATCTGTTATAGTATTATAGGAGGAGAAAAATGATACTGACTTTATATCTCTCTTGTCTGTTCTTTAACACACAGCTGGAGTGTGAGCTACCCTAAATGCCTTAATGATCAGTTTGGTTACAGTTATTGCGAGTACAGGAAATGCATCCCTTGATGTAGAGCTCTATACATTTTCCTTACACTCGACTCGCCATACAGTGAGTCAGCATTTAGTTGATCAAAAAGAGGAAAGCGCCTACAGGCATCCATCCTTTTTTCTGTTTCTCATTACTCACCCTCAATTCGAGCTTGCTTTATACATGAAATGCTTTCTGAGATGCCTGAGATGGATTGAAGCACCTTTTTCTGCACAGCAACTTAAAATTTCGACCATTTCTTGTCCCCGCATTACCCTGATGCATTCCTCAGGTTGGTGGCAGCCCTGAGCTGGAAATGGCTTCTCAGGACGTGGCTGTCTGCTGCAGCGCTCTGGATGCTGTTTTGGCAGATGCCTGGGTTGTGCAACGCCTCATGGACGGGCACACTCGCTTCTTAGCAGAGCATGACACACAGTGCAAGGTGAGAACCTGCGCAAGGGGGGTACGTGGTTCAGCTAGCTTTGGTTGTATTGTTGCTCAATAACCCGACACACATTCACTCGGGCATTGGTCATTAACATTATTTTCCATACTTCCCTTTCCTTGTCACTGCACAGGAGCTGCAAGAGGAGTTGCAACGCTTAAAGTCCACACCTCCTACACCCACAATCCAGCATCCCACAGCCCAACCACCATCACACGCATTATTCTCCACACAGCTGCCGCAGCAGCAGCAGCAGCAACAGCAGCAGCAGCAGCAGCAAACCCTAGAGGGCCGTCTGCGTGCCCTGCACACACGCTGGCAGCTGCGTCACGCCACTGCTGCAGAGCTGCACAGCCGTATTAGCGCAGCACAGAATGCAGCAGCTGCCCACCTCCAGGCCCTGTACCTTGCCCTCATGGGCCCCTCTGATGCTACACATCGGATAGCTGCCGCTGATGCGGCCACACTGCAGGGCGTGCTCGCTGCCTCTCTTGCCCTCTTGCGCGCAGAACAGCAGCCTGCAGGCAATGAAAGTGGTTCCATGCTTGGGGGACGGAGGGTGCCCCTGCCGCCCCTTGCCCTTTTGCAGCAGGCCCTGCCGCCTGCATTGAGCAGCACGTGGGGTCACACAGGTAACACACAAGAGGCTACTGCGCTGGCCCTGACCTGGCACCATATTCCATCAAACAGGCAACACTGTACATCAACTGCACACCCAGCTGCACAAACACTGGAACACAACATCTGTGTGCCCATGCAGGTGTGCATCACATGATGGGAGGTCCTAGCGCGCTCGTGATAGGCCTGTTCTCCTGCTGCAACGAACCAGAACACCTCCATCAGCCACAATCAGCACAGAAACATCCGCAGCTGCAGCAGCAACAGCAACGGCAGCAACAGGCAGCGAAGACAGAGGCACACTCTCAACTGCAGGCTCCACACCTGCCTGCAATGCTCATGGCTTGGACACCTCGCATTAGAGCGGTGCACGCCCTGCGTGCCTTGCTCCAGCACTGCTGTGCTGAGGCTGCCCGCATTAATCCTCCTCCTTCCGGTGCAGCCACACAGCAGCACTCGGCGCCAAAGACAGCAGGGCCTCCCACTCACGGTGGCACCTTGCCTCCCCCTTACATGCCTCCTCTCGATGCTCTCCAGCCTTCCCCGCTGTTTTCTTCCTCGCACAGCAGCAGGAGCAACAGTGGCAGGCTGGGGGCAGATGAGCAACTTGAGCCACAAATGAGCACAACAGAGACGCTGCAAGGCCCGTGTACACCGCCAAATCAGCCTCCACCTGGATCTCATCTCAAAGGACTTCAATCCCGTCCGATAGCAGCAGGGCATGTGCGCGTTGCAGGAGAGGATGTGCAGCTTAATCAAGAGGGCAGTGCGACTCCACCCTACGTGCCTGCTGCTGCTTCTGGCAGCAGTTTGGCCTGCCAGAGTGCTGTGCTGGTCAGCACTGCCCAAAGCACTGAAGGCGGTGCTGCTGCTGCTTCAGAAAGCGAGCAGCAGGGGGATGTTGTGTCCGAGGGCATGCCCGGTACTGCACTACTGCCCTCTCCTCTCCCTGTGCCTGCACCTGCACTGCTTCCTTCCTTGGCCGCCAGTGCCACGCAGCTCATTCTCTGCCCCTGCCTGAAATATCTCCTGCCGGCATTGCTCACGCAGCTGCGACACCCGCAGGAGCAGCTACATGTGTTGTCGTTGTGCTCGGGAGAAAGTATCCAGGCACTTGCTGGTCAGCAGCAGCAGGGGCGTGATCAGCAATGGGACAGCTTAGTTCAGCAGCAGCAGCAAAGGGATGGGAGTGACAGCAGCGCTGGACGGGGTCAGTTGTCAAGGATTCCAGCAGATGCGGGTGTGCCTGAGTTGGTGCCTTTTGCCAATTTCCTCCCCCTTGCTGGGGAGAATGGCGTGTCAGGTGGGCTAAAGGAGTGTGTGTTAGAAGAAGAGGAGGGCAGTGCAGAGCTTCTGGAGGGTGTGAGTGGATTGAAGGAGGGCAGGGGAACGACAGAGGAGGAGCAGCAGGACATAGGGCTGATGATAAGACTTTGTGAAGGTGCAGAAGGTAATGGTGGTGGTGTGGATGTGGGTGTGGGTGGAGGAGCCAGCTTAGCTGCAGAAGACATGCAGGCAAAGACTCCTTGCCACGACCCAGAAGCAGCAGGTAAAGGCCTCCTGGACGCAAGGGAACCCCTACCCCACCTGCTTGCACTTGTAGAAGCAGCAGCAGCTGCCTTAAGCAGCGGTGCAGGATTAAGTTTTCATAGTCGTGGCCCTGCGCAGAAGGGCAGTGGCACAGGGACAGACAGAGCAGGCGCTGACAGCAAGAGCTGTGGCACACCATCCTCTTTGCACAATGCCAATGGCGAGAGCAGGGCAGCGCCAGAGGTGTCTCATGCCGTGTCTCTCCTTGTCAGCCTTCTCTCTACATTTGTAGAGCGTGAGGGTCAAGCACGTGCGGCAGTGTGCATAGGGGGGCGCCTGCACGAAGCCCACCCTGTGCTTGCACAGCACGCTTCAAGGCACCAGCAGCTCCGCTTGCACCATGCGGCTGCTTTTGGGTGGACGCATGAGCACACTTTAACGCAGGTGTGTGTGGAAAAAAGTGTGAAGTCCTCCATTCCTTCTGTAATTTGTGTTGGATTATTTGCTAGTAGGATACTACGATGATTGCCCTTTTATGCGAGGATATAACGCTGTGTATTAACACTGTGTCAACGTGATTGCCATGTACACCGCACGCACGCCCTTCTGCCACCTACAGTGCTTTGAGTCGAAATCACTCACGACACTCAGGTAGTGGATCCGGCAGAGTTACAGTGGTTCTTCACACGCTGTACCTGGGACCCCCTTGAGCCAAGCCGCAGGCTCCATAACAGCAGCAGGCAGCAGATTCTAGCCACTTTGCAGGTAAAGGATGCAGATGCTAGCCACTTTGCAGGTAAATGCACGTGATCATTGTATTGGGTGTGCGGGAGGAAGCTGTGATGGTGGTATTCGAAACTCACACACACTCTGCAATGCGGTAGATGCTCGGTTGCAGGTGCAGGAACTGCTGCATATGCTTGTCAAGCACAAAATTAGCTGGTGCGCTTCTTGGCATCATTGTCACACACCTTCAGCATGCAGAAGTGCAAGCATACAGCAACACAAGCAACCTGTTTCAACCGTGCCTGAATGCAGCCCTGTTCTCTCTTACCAGCTATGCTCCACACATCATCTTCTGCAGGCTGCCTGCACTGAGCTTCCGTATTTAGATGCTGCGCTCTCCACTTGGCTGACCTCCAGTGACGAGCTAGCAGCAGCAGCACAACAGAGCACTACTGCCCATCAAAACGAAGCATTAAGAGGCTCGGACTCTGCGCAAGCGCTGATGCTGCTGCTCACAAGGTTGGGGGTGGTACTGTATTCAGAGAATTGGATTCGCAGATGGCTTGTCCTAGGGTGACTATATGTCATGATCTATGGAGTAGTGTCCAACTTTTTAATTGTGTGGAGAAAGGGATAATTCTTGATACCAGCGGTTGTCAGTCATCATGCAACATCTATATGTATATTCACACCGTCCTGCTCCTCTGCTTTCCCACTGTGTTACAGACCGTGCGCTTCTTGCCGTGCGTGCTTGCTGTGCATGCAATTAATATTCAGGGCGGCGGCTTTCAATTGTGTCCTTTTGCTTTGCCTGCAGGCGTCAGCACTGGATGGCATCCGCCAAGGACCACGGCCTGCGCCTGCAGCGTGCCTGTTCGGCTGTGGCTCAGTTTGAGGTCTCACGCCAAGGCCTGGTGTGGGCGCCTGGTGAGAGAAAAGGCCGAGATCTCATAGGCGATACCTTGCATTTCAATTTGTTGCTCTGTGTTCACTGTTAAGCGCTACTCTTGTGTATTTCCTTCCTGCCTCAACTTTCTCTTGTACAAACATACGAAACTCACAGACGTGCACACACGCATACACGCACACATACACATTTGCACACAACACAGACACCCCCCTCAGCCCCGGTGCATTTGCCAACTGCGCGGCTTTGAGCCAACAGTTAGGCCACGTGTTTGGTGTGCGCGCTGCTCAGCAGGCCAGTATAGCTGAGGCAGAGGCTCAGATCACAGATCTGCGCAGGCACGCAGCAGCCAGAAAGCATGCCATGACGCTAGCTCAGGTACGGGCAATGATGTTGTATACTGGGTTCATGAAAAAGTGCATGAGCAAGAAAGTAGGGCTGATTATTTGCGTCAGAAAATTCGACGAGACTGAGAGTCTTCTGGAAAAAGCGTGCTGGAGGCCCTCTTGAAGACAAGAAATTATTGCGTAGATAGTTTGATCACTTTAGACACAAAATATGCTTTACCACGTGCACCTCACCAACGTCCTTGCAGAAGGATGAGGTCCATGCAACCAGCTTGTTTGAGTCCAACCTGGGCATGTTGGTGGCTGGCTTCCCTGACATGGTAGCCAACCTGGAGAACCTCCAAAACACGCTGCCCTCCCTCACACAGCTGCTGTGTAAGGATGTTGGTAGGTGGAGGCTCTAATTTGTTGCATATGCGCTGGAGGGATGCCGCTGCTGTCCTTGCACAGCCTGTGTGGCATACTTCTGCTTCTGCTTGCTCAATCTCATCTTAGGGGATGAAAAGACAGGCCGCCTTTCTGCAAGTTTATCTGGCAGCAAAAGCAAGCTGCAATCTCACACGCGTGCACAGGGTCCATGCTAAAAGAGCTGGTCGCTGTCACAGCCAAGCAGA
>Ga0307968_1000155_pt1:35000-42025 | contig 42025 bp, 53 predicted proteins | sample OrgLakmetagen650_FD_201834 | JGI IMG/M metagenome (GOLD analysis project Ga0307968, IMG submission 201834) | Saline water microbial communities from Organic Lake, Antarctica - #650 | ecosystem: Environmental > Aquatic > Non-marine Saline and Alkaline > Saline | place: Antarctica...
TATCCCAGTATAATCTTCTAGGATTGCCCAAGACTGTATTGCTGCTCCGCTACAAAAAAAGCGTTTTAGATTACCCAACGTGCTGTGCAACGTGAAAATAGTGGTTTTGGCCAATCTCAAAACTCCCAATCGATTGATCAACATTTCCAAACATCCCCAGATTGAGCTGAAGCGCAAGCTGTTTGCATTAGAGTCTTTCTTTGATGATGTACCGGCCCCTGAGCTTATTCTTGCCCTCGTCCCAGCCGAGGTGAGCAAACTTTGCTTCTTATAGTTATTTCATTGATCTAGCCATGTTCTTACCAACTCTTTAGCTTGTATCGTGTTGCTTCTCATGCTCCGTTTCACACTGCAATCAAGCAGAAGATATTTCCCCACCTTTTCTACTCGTGCAGGATGCTCCTACTGTGGATGAGTTTCTAGACATTTATGACATCCCTCTATCTGTCGATTTAGATTCAGAGCAAGTCTGGCCGATTCCCTTCAATCCAAGGATGTAAGCACAGTCCTTTTGTTTGGGGGGGGGGGTGATATAAAACTTAATTTTCAATCTTGGTTTTATGAACAACCCAACGCATTGGATTCCCAGATATAAAACAGGATATTGGGCACTAGTTTGAGTGTGTCCTACCTGGCATTGCCGGAAAAACTGAGCTTCTAGCTTTAAAAAGTTGGAGGCACATCATTCGACTCTGTGCTGACGTACAAGTATAGTTTAGTTTAGTTTAGTGCTGGCGTACAAGGCTGTTGCAGCAGATACTGGATAGGGGACTTTGACTCAAGTCAACCATTTGGAAGAGAGAATGCCTTTGCCTCTGCTCTGCTCTGAAGCTGTGACTGGCTCATAGTGACCCCAAATGCAGCGCCACGATTTTTTTTATGTTCGAACTCCCGCGACGGGTACAGAGATATGAATAGAAAGATATGTAGCACTCTCTCCTGATCGGCGTCCTCCACAAAGCTTGTAGATTCCTCCGGATTTCCTGTAGTAGTGGTTTTGTTGGGTTGAAGGTTGTTAATGGTTTTGTTGCTTGGATTTTACTGCACGTCCTTCCGACCACCAGGAAGCGAGCCTTAAGATCTAGATGCCCAAACGAAAATGAAATTTTATCAGTGATCAAATCTGAGCAACCCTGCCTCCCCCTCCTTATTGGAGGTGTGATGCCACCTACCACACAAAAGAGGAGCAGGGAAATGTCCAGTTTAGTTTGTTTAGTTTAGTTTGGATTACAAAGGCATTCAACCTGGAATGGCTGCTCAACCGATGAGAACGAGCGAGGTAAACCTCAAAACAAACCAAATAACAAACCAAAAAAAGAAGGGCTGTGACGCAACTGGAATGTCCAGCAACCATCCCTGGCACCCCTCGGAACCGCTCGCTATGAAAGCCTTGGGCATACAAATGTGCACCTCGTACAGCAGAACAGGGAACAACCGCTACATCTTGTTGGGAAGAATAAATGACATCCTCTTACCTATGCTACTTGCCGAGAAATGCACTGAGCATGGTCACAAAGGATTGCTTATGGGTGGCCCTTTGGTCAAGATATACGAAGAAATCATGAGACCTTCGCTCACCACATTAACTAAGGGAAAGAAGCCTCTTTGATATTAGGTACGGTAAAAAATATCAAAGTATGCATCATTACCTCATATTGAGGATGCTAAATAGGAAACGTCTGATGTGACCAATAAGTTTGGCAGGCAGCGTAATGGACAGAATGACGCTTTTTTATTTAACTCTTTGAGAATCAAGACCCAGCCTCTTAAATGCTCCAGCATGTGACTGTTGTAGATGGTGCCACCCTCTCTTAAGCAAAAGGATGGTGTGGAGGAAAACGGAGGCTCCGTGAAGGGTGAAGCAGATGAGGCTTTGGCGTCGCTCAGCTGGTTCTGTGGTCGAGTGTCCTCACAGCACTTGATCTCGGTGGGATGAATGTCACGTTGAAGAATGCTGAGATATTTGGATCGGTGCTGTCTGGGGAAGGTGGATCTGCTAATGGCTGGCGTTGCTGTAGAAGTGCTCCTGGTCTCCCGCAGGTTCCCCCGCCCCTGCCACTTCTAAGAACCCCCCCCCCTCATTGCTAGTCTATTGCTTTTTTTTCGCAGAGATGGGAGCCAGTACAGCATCCGGACGGCTGGAGGTGTACACCTGTTTTTGTTTGAGAAGCGGGGTGGAAAGAGCCACTTTGAATTAGTTCTAGTTTCATCTGTATCGGGAATCTGAAAATTTTGCATAGCCAGCCCTTCGCTATTATTACCTATATCCATGCATAAAAAGTAGAATGTTAGGGAACCTGTCTTGCTGATGGATTTGAAGATCATGCTGCATTCTGAGTTGTGTCTCTTAGTGATCATATTTCTTATTTGCAAAAATTGGCAATCAGTTGGATGCAGGGCATTGTCTTGTCGAGGGCAGAGGAGGCAAGTTTGCTTATTGAGTGCTTATTCCATACCTTATGCTTTTAGTTGTACTGGGTTCCTGATCTGTGCTTCATAATGATGTACTTGGTTTTAACAGGGACATAGGATACTATCAGGTAAGCGTTGCTAGCATCTCCGTTGGCAGTGCCATTTTTGATAAGGGTCTGGTAGTAGTCATGGTTAGCTACAATATTGGCATTTCCTAGTTTGTGGAGGGGATGCATGTGTGCTTGAAAGGCGTCATGGTAAATGGATATGTACTAAAGCCTTGAGGTAGGTTACTGGGTCGTGTTTGGTTGATTTTGTATGATTTGGTGTTCTCCATATTCTATTACAAGCCAATAGATATTGTAGAAGGGATTTCCCTCAGGGCCAGCTGTTTTGATGGAGGTATCCGTAACGTCAGTAGGTCGTGATTGATTTTCTAGCAAGAGCGTCAGCATATTCATTGCATAATACCTGCGTGGGATTTGACTTTGTGAAAATGAGCAAATTGGCGATGGTGACTAATGAATTGCTTTGGCAATGGATTGGAGGACATCTCCCTGGATGTGGTGGCGGTGGAGGTTTGGGTGTGAGAGCTGCTTTTTAATTTGGTGCATTGAGGTTAGGCTTTCTGTGGCTATATGGGAGTAGCCGTGAAGGATTGCGGCTGCTATATGTTACGTGGTAACTCCTACCTTAAAGTGGTACAGAAAGTACCGAAGTGTGATGTCACACTACTAAGTATTTATAACAGTGACTGGAGTCAAAAGGGCAAGTTCAATTCTTGCAACATCATCACCCTAGATGTTTAGCTATTATTAATATAGAGTAGAAGTGGCTAAGCACGCTGCCGTACTTTGTAAGAGTGGTATTGAAGCCTAAGACAAGAGGCCTACAAAATTTTTTGGCATTCCTCAGACCCCTAGGGAGTACAGAGAGTCTATCCCACCAGCAGTGCTAGAGCGCGTAAGGAGGGACTACCCGTCTTGCCGGGACGCTCAAATCGCACGTTGGAGGAGATGCTTAGAGCTTACATAAGCCTAGAGCATGATGATTGGGACGCTAAGTTGGCGTGTGCTGAATTTGCAATCAACAACTCCTGGCAAGAAACTGTAAAAAATACGCCATTTTTCCTTAATACGGCCAGCACCCCTTGACACCAGCTACCAAGCAGCTGCCCTCTACAGTGCCCAAGGCTGCTGATTTTGCAGAAGGGATTGTGAAGAGTGTGAAGGAAGCAAGGAAATGCATGGAAGCTGCACAGCCAAAAATGAGCGAAAGCAAGGGCAGGCAATCAAGCACCGTAGAGAAGTGGTGTATAGTCCAGGAGACATGGTGATGCTCAGTATAAAAAACATGAGGCACGGTGGGCCAGGCGTAAAAAAGCTGCGTCCATTGTTTATGGGTCCCTTTGAGGTGGATCACATGGTTGGAGCAAGTGCCGTAAAGTTGCACCTGCCGCCTGAATGGCGTCGGATCCATAACGTGTTTCATGTGAGCCTAACAAAGCCATTCCTCAGCGACCTGGCAAAGCCACATAGATAGGGCTGTCACGCCCCCTCCGCCTGTGCAATGGCTAGACGGAGAACCCCTGTATAGGGTTGAGTGTTTATTGGAGCACATGGTGGCAAAAAGGGGATGCAAGAAGTTTTACCGCTTTTTAGTAAAATGGGATGGATACGAGGAGGAACTCAACACGTGGGAACCTGAGTGGAACCTGCTTGGTTGTGACGATCTGGTCGGGGAGTATAAAACCACTCGAGACCTTCCTGAAAAACCATGATCTGAGCTAGTGTAAGAGCAAAGCTCTTAGGGGGCCAAGTCAGGAAGTCTGCTGACCTAAATGACCCTAGGAAGCGGCCCATGGAGGTGAGCGTGTTGGAGCTCATCCTACACTGGTAAACCTTTTTGACTAATGGCGTAAACGTGACGCAAGTCCTTGCAGCGGCAAGGGCGGGGCACAGTCAGAGAACACTTGGTTATTCGCCGAGGACGGCTCGGCCAGGTGGGGGGGAGTGTTACATGGTAACTCCTGCCTCCAAGTGGTACAGAAAGTACCGAAGTGTGATGTCACACTACTGAGTATTTATAACAGTGACTGGAGTCAAAAGGGCAAGTTCAATTCTTGCAACATCATCACCCTAGATGTTTAGCTGTTATTAATATAAAGTGGCTAAGCACGCTGCCGTACTTCGTAAGACTATAGCTGCTCGCTCTGCACGTGAGATGGAACTGGTTATACCTACTCCTTTTGGATTCATGTTATGGGATACGTTAAACAAGCGTGGTATACACCTGATCCTGTGTCTTGTCCTTCTTCGTGCTTTTAAGACTGCCATCTGTGTAGGTCCAGTCCCGCCAATCTTGTAGTTTACGGATCAGGTTTCGGCTGGAGCTGTGTTGGGTCGCTTCGTTAGAGCTCTGAAGGGGGTTAGTTCAGGGTACTATTTTATCTTGGGGGCTTGTGGGGTCTGACAAAGGTGGTCGCTGGGTAGTTTCCTTACTTTATTAAGGCCAGGAGTCTTTTCAGTGCTAAGTGCAGAGGGGTAGGGGGCATTGTGAATGTAACTGAATTCTAACTTAGCCTCGTAAAAATACTCCGGCGAGCTCTTTAAGCCAGTTTTTGTAGCAAGCATTGAGGCAGTTTCTGCCTTCAGTATTCCATATGGAAATGATGTGCATAACCCAAGTGTGCTTGAGAAGGGGCGTCTGTATTGTTCCAGAAGGGTACATCTGCATACTGGAGTTGGACAGATGGTATGTGCGGGAATCTGCGGTGGAGCAATGCGCAGGGACTTACCTTATTATTATGCCAGCTTTTTTCCAGGGGGGGTTATCCGCGCAAAAGTATGAACGTGTTTTTTTCTTTATCTAAATCGTGTTCTGGTACTGAAAGGTGGGCAAACAAGTTTTGGGGTCAATCGGATGTCTGGGTGGCTTTTTCTGGGAAGTAGCCTCGATTTTGGCACAGATCACCCCATTTTGTGCTCACCACGCCCACAGTTAAGGTCAAAAACCTCTTTTGACATAATCAGGACATTTCTCTTATATTATAAAGAAATCGTGGATATGTAAATGCTAGTTTGGAAAGACCCGTTTTTTTACCAAAGGATGCAAGAAAAGAAAAGAAAAGAAAAGAAAAAAGAAAAAAAAAGAACAGAAAAGAAAAAAGAAAAAAAAAGAAAAGAAAAGAAAAGAAAAAAGAAAAGACTCCGCTGGTAGTGATGACACAGCTAGTAAGATTAAGGGAGGGGGTTACTTAGGTGCCCGCACCAGGCAACCCCCCGCCCACCGCGCAAACAAAGAATTTAATGTGGGTCAGGGGGGTTGTGTGCCGTAGCACCCGGATCCAATCCTTGACTGTTGTTGCTTGCGTTGTATTGCAGTGCATGCCTTTTTTTATGAGTGCAGATGTATGTCTGATGGAGTGTTCGTTCAGTTTGTGTATCAAATTCTTAATCTTATGGTAATGCTGCCAGAGGTTTGTCTGTATAGTCTTTGTAGATAGTCCCCATAGCTCCAACGAGGATCACGTGGCGCTTGACTCCCTATAACCTTGTCTGTTTTGCTTGGCAAGAAGCATGCTGTGCTGTGCTTTTGCTTTTTGGAGTTGGGGATCAGGCCTAGTGCCTTCATAAAATTTGAACTCAATCAGATGCACCTCCCACTGGTTTGGATTCAGTTTCTTGCCTTTAGCAAGCAGTTGAAACTTTAAGTTGCGGGTGGTTACGCGGGAAGAGCACATAGTGGTAAAAATAGGATAGCGTCAGGACGGAAAGAGGCTTATAAAGCATGTGCTGTTAGGTTGGGTAGCAACCAAGAGGGCAGTGTTTTGTTGCCAGTGTCTCTCAGGTCTAGGCCTTGCTCTGATAGTTTATCTGTGCTGCCTTTCAGTGTGTCGGCAACGTGAGAGTATGTGAAGCCCATTATATTTCAGTGTGTTGGCAACCTGAGAGTACGTGAAGTGCCACTTAAGCTGATTTCTCGTTGGGCGCCACTTCAGCTGATTTTCTCTCAGGGAAATGTGTGAAAATGCACATCTGACCAACCACTGAGCCAAATAATCAATCTATTCATTTTGCAACGATATGTTAGATACAAGGCCCCAAAAGACCAAGAAACACCCAATTTGGTTCAGTGGGTGATCTAGTTGGTCACCATAACCTGTGAAAAGTAGCGTTCACGCCACGGAAGATTAGGCATAGTAAATACTCGGGAGCGGCTAAGATACGGCGGAGCAACAAGGCAGCCCTCAGCGTGGTAGCCGTGGCAGCAGTCACAACCAGGGCCCGGCTGTAGCCTGCGACCTGCTCCTGGCGAATTCGGCACCGATTCCCTTCGCGGCCAGAAGGCATGCCCTGGCTCACGGTTTCAATTGGCAAGAAGTTGCGGAGGACAGCATTGGACTGGTCTGCTGTAGCTGGGTGAGCTGGTGGGGTGGGCAGCTAGAGAGGAGAGAGCGAGAAGCGTGTCTGCTGTTTTTGGGGGCTGCATGTGTCCTTTGTTCTCTCTTCTGCTTCGCTGCGCTTGTTCTCTTGGTACTCCTGGTTTTGTGAGGCTCTCTCAGCCTCTGGTTTCTTGTTTCTGACCATGCTTCTTGTACAAACTTCCTGAGA